>Ga0307476_10000042_pt1 | contig 137036 bp, 120 predicted proteins | sample atmos_gasesECM2C_2_FD_203314 | JGI IMG/M metagenome (GOLD analysis project Ga0307476, IMG submission 203314) | Hardwood forest soil microbial communities from Morgan-Monroe State Forest, Indiana, United States - atmos_gasesECM2C_05 | ecosystem: Environmental > Terrestrial > Soil > Temperate... | reverse complement strand
ATAAAAGCAAATAACATTTGCAAGTGCGAAAATAGAAAAGCTTTGGTGTGAACCCTGCAAGACAATACCCGCCGCGCCCCGACTGCACGGAACCGATCCTAGTTCAATCGAGGTTCAGAAACGGCTGAGGTGGCGGGTGCGGGGCACAACAGTGCCATAAACCGCTGGAAACCGCTGACTAAATATTTGCTTAGCGACCTATTTTGGCGTAACCTACATTCCCGAAGTTCGATAGATCTTCCCCCCCGAAACATCGAAATGGCGCGCTACGAACCGAAAACCGACAGCCGGGAATTCGAGGTTGCCACCCAAGGTCAGGACCTGGGTGCCTGGGGTGGAGACTCGGCGTCCGAAGCAACTGACATCGCTATCCGCCTGTGGGGGCCGGAATGGTCTGGCCAACCTGGATCGCTGACATGGAAAACCGACAGCGTTTTTGTCTTCATGATCGCGGATCTGGTTTTGGCGAGCCACGGTCGTCTTGCCGAAGAATCGACCGCGGTGATGGCCGCGCACTTCGACAATTCCAGGCAAGCGCTGGTCGCCGCGAAACGCATTCAGATGTCGATCCTGGATTTTGTCGCCTGCCGGCCCGGCAACGGTGTCGCAATTGTAATTCATCAGCCAAGTGTCCAGGGTGGGAGCTCCGGGTTGGTGCAGGCAGCTCTTCAACTGGCGAAGCCCGGTCAGATCCTCGTCGGTGGCGATGTTTCGCGACGCTTGCGGGAATGTTTCGGAGTCGAACTTGCGCCGCTTTCTGCACTGGTAGGGGCTGCGGGACAGAGGGGATTGGCGGAGTTGGTCTGGACAACCCCGGGTCGGCTCGCCAGCCTGCAATCGTCGGTTGTTGATGGTGCAGCATCGTGCCGCGAAAGTCCGCCAGTTGGCGCCACCATGATCGTGAATACTCCGATCCTAAATACTCCGGTCGTGAGTGCTCCAATCCGAAGCGCGGAGCCGGAAGCGACGACTCCCGTGGTTAAGCCAGTCACCGGCACCGATGATCTTGTCTACAAGAGGAGCTCGGACTCGGCTCTGCAACGGATAACTAGCGCGCAGCAGACCGCCGATCTCGTTCCGAGATCGGAAGACGTGCAGGGTATGCAGGGCGGTTCTCTTACCCAGGAACTTGATGATCTGGAACAGCGCCCGTTCCTCACCCGCACAAGGATCATCCTTGGCGTGGTCGCAATTGTTTTGGTCGGGGCACTGGTCGCCGTGCTGTACTCTCCTACGCACGAGACCAAGATTCCGCCTCGAGCGCTCGAAAATCGCGAAACAGGATCTGGCAGCGTGGATTCAAAGTCGGGCACGGCCCATACCGAGACACCGCAAACGCAACCGCAGCCGCCGCAGGCGAAGACCCCTGAACCGCAGGCGAAACTACCCAAGGCCGTCGTGCAACTGCCTCCGCCTGCTCCTCCCAAGCCAGCCCCAGAAACGAGGGCCAAGAACAAGAAAGACAATCCCGAGCAGCCGCAACCACCGCCGGTGGTCCAGGAACTCGGAGGGCTTTCGCAAAATGACGTTCCCACTCTGCTGAGACTGGCTCGGGATGACGCGGGAGCGGGCAAGTACGACAAGGCCCGGAGCGAATACAAAAAGATCCTGCAATTGCAGCCCGGCAATCAGGACGCAAAAGAAGGGCTGCGCAGGCTCGATCTTATCAAGGGCGATAACGAATAACGGAAGGCGGCCGTCCGGTTCTAAGCGGTTCCTAGCGAGGCTCCTATGCCCAAACCGTTCGACTTCGGGGGTGTCAACTTGAGCGCCGGCGGGGACAGTGGGGGAGCTCACCCATCTTCTGAAACTCCTTTTTGCATTGCGATTCTGGGTGACTTCAGCGGGCGGGCGAACCGTAAACTTTCGGACTCACAGACGATCGGCAAACGCCGCGCCGTGCCGGTGGATCGGGATAACTTCGACGAAGTGCTGTCCAGCTTCGGCGCTGAAATTCAGTTGCCGATTGGAGATAGTGGCTCCTTGCTTTTGCGGTTCGCCGATCTCGATGATTTTCATCCGGACCGCGTTTTTGAGCATCTCGAGGCGTTCGGAAAGCTTCGCGATCTTCGGGCTCGGTTGCAGGACCCTTCGACATTTAAGAACGCAGCGGAGGAATTGGGGCTGAGTTCCACCGCACCCGCAACGGCAGAGCCGCGTCCCACTGGTAGTCCACGGGCGGTTGCGCCCAGCGCTACGCGGCTGGCCTCTGGCAGTCTGCTCGACGAGATGATTGAGCAGACGGAGTCTCGCGCCTCGGAGGCCCGGCCCAACCGCGCACCCGACCAAGTGCGAGAGTTTGCCCAACGCGCAGCCGCAAAATATCTGGTGAACACCCCTGATCCGCGCCAAGGGGAGGTGCTTGCCGTCATGGATCGGGCCATAGGCGGACTGATGCGGGCAGTTCTCCACAACCCACATTTCCAGGCGTTGGAAGCACTCTGGCGCGCCACATTCCTTCTTGTCCGGCAACTTGAGACCGGTTCGCAGCTCAAGCTTTTTCTGATTGATACCTCCAAGGAAGAACTGGCTGCGGACCTGAGTTCCGGCGCCGACCTCCGCGATACGGGAGCTTATCGCCTGCTGGTTGAGAAGAGCGTCGAGACGCCAGGGGCCGAACCCTGGGCCGTCATCGTGGGCAACTACAGTTTTGGCGTCAACAAGGAGGACGCTGTGCTGCTGGCCCAGATGGCGCGAATCGCCCGCCGCGCTGGCGCACCATTTTTGGCGGGGGCCAGCCCTCAGTTGCTGGGTTGCTCGTCTTTGGTGTCTACGCCGCGCCCTCGAGACTGGAATGCTTCCCTCGATCGAAGTTGCTGGTCCGAACTCAGACACCTGCCCGAATCTGAAGGGGTCGGACTGGCGCTTCCACGCTTCATGTTACGCCTGCCGTACGGGAAGAAAACGTCTCCTCTGGACTCCTTCGATTTCGAGGAATTCCCCGAACCGCCTGATCACGAGGACTACCTGTGGGGGAATCCTGCTTTCCTGGTCGCAGTGCTGCTCGGCCAAACCTTCAGTGAATCTGGGTGGCAGATGCGTCCTGGCACGGTAACCGGGATTGACCGGTTGCCGCTCCACGTTTATGGGAAAGATGGAGAGTCCGAGCCCAAACCGTGTGCCGAGGTACTGCTCACCGAAGAGGCGGTTGAGCGCATGATCGAGGAAGGTTTGATTCCACTGGTTTCGTTTAAGAACCGCGACTCCGTCCGCTTGGCGAGATTTCAATCGGTTGCGACGCCGGCTCGCGGGTTGGTGGGACGGTGGGATCGCTAGGGGAAGCGGCTACATTTTTAGATCAGCCGACGGCGGTGTCGGGCGGCATGACGTTTGGCACATCGGGTAGGCTCTCGCCGAGATTGGCTCGAACCCATTGGGCCGCTTCGTCACGGTTGTCCAGCGTTCCAAGCCTGATTCGCGAACCGAACTTGTATCCGAATAGGCTCAGCAGGAGATCCTGGATGCTGTTTCCTGTGCCGGTTCCGACGGGAATAGTAATGATTGAGCCTCTGGCCTTATCGAGATCGAGAACCGCATCGTTCGGGAGCGCCTTTACTGCATTGTAAAAGGCCTGGATGTCGGCATCTTTAGGGGCTAGGGCTTGCATTGTGCCGGCGTTCCAGCCATTGTCAGGGTACTGCTCGTGTCCGACGATCAAACGGACGCAGATGGACTCCTCTCTTGGTATGCCGGTCCCGACGGTCAGCAGGCTGAGTGAGAACCAAGTACTGCTGCTTGCGAAATCGTAGGTCCGCTTTGGGTTAAACCCCATGTCGACAGCGGTCAGGAAGTGTCCAACCTGGTTGTTGCTCGCCGACCCCCACGGATCCAGGAAGGCATTGCGGAATCCGGTATCGGTCCAACCGGCAAGGATGCCGCTGAAATGTGTCAAACCTCCATTCCGAGCGTCGGCACTCGCACCGAGGATGGTCGCAAGGCGCTTCTGCAAAGCATTGGCAGTGCCAGAATCCAATATGTCATCGTCGCCGAAGAGTTGCGCGAGCATGTCGACGTGATCCAGCACGCGTTTCTGTGCCGATTGGCGCTTTATGTCGGCCGCTCTGGTCGCGATATCTGCCATGTGGTTGCTCCTGCTCCAAACCGTCGCACAACGGAGCGCGCCGTTGCCGTCCCGCCGGAAAGGTTCTGGAGGCGACCCGGCCTGCTCGCTGAGTTGTTGTGAAGTCCGATTGCCTGCCGTTTCACGAATTGCTTCCAGCCCCGGTTGTAACGCTTCCGGAATAAGGCGCACCATCTTGATGTGAGAGGTATGATTCGCACGACCCGGGAGCCCTTGTGATTTCCGAAGAAATGTCGTGATCCAGAACAAAAGATTTGCTTGGTGCTTGACGGCGCTTGGGGCTTATGATAAACCGTTGCACCACGACCCGTTCGGCCTGACGGCAGAGGGTTAATCACTGGCCCTCAGGATTTGCCTGAAACGATCGCAACGCCCCCCATGGTCGTGCGACTGCAACACCGAATTTATAACTTTACCTGGACTTCCTCGAAAATCCGAAGAGGTAGGGAGAAAACATGGCAAAACCGAGCACACAGCACAAACTGGACCGCGTGCGCCCGCCGCGGGTGCAGATTACTTACGATGTGGAGACCGGTGGCGCGATTGAAGTCAAAGAACTGCCGTTTGTGGTTGGCGTTCTCGGAGACTTTACCGGCCAACCCGAGCAGCCACTGCCAAAACTGAAAGAGCGCCGCTTCGTTGAAGTGACGCCGGACAACTTCGATTCCGTTTTGGAGAGCATGAAACCTCACCTCTCGTTTGCGGTTGAGAACAAGCTGAGCGAAGACTCCGGCGCTGGCCAGATCAGGGTGGATCTGAAGTTCAAGAGTCTGGAAGACTTCGAACCCGAGCAGGTCGCCCGGCAGGTGAAGCCGCTTAAGGAATTGCTGGACCTTCGCACGCGCCTGAATGACTTGAAGGGCACGCTCCAAACCAACGAAAAACTGGACGAAGCCTTGCTCGATGCGGTGAGCAAGAGCGACAAGCTTGACAAACTAAAAGCCGAAGTCGGCGAGAAGGGGGAACCGAATGCCTGAGACCCAAAAAACTGCTGGTAGCTCGGCCGTTGTAGAGCAGGCCGCAGAATCCAGTCTCCTCGATCAGATTGTAGAACAGGGACGGTTCGGCGACCCCACCGCCCGTGAGCGCGGCAAGGGTCTGATCAAGGAATTCGTTGCCCAGGTGCTGGAAGGTTCGATGGCGTTGGGGCGCGATGCCGACCAGATGATCTCTGCTCGCGTGGCGCAGATCGACCACCTGATTTCTCTTCAATTAAACGAAGTCCTACACAACCCCCAGTTCCAGAAACTGGAATCGACCTGGCGCGGTCTCAAGTATCTGCTGGACCAGTCCGAAACCGGCAGCATGCTGAAGATCCGCATTCTGAACGCCTCGAAGAAGGACCTGCTTCGCGATCTGCAGCGGGCTCCCGAATTCGACCAGAGCGCGATGTTTAAGAAGGTCTACGAAGAAGAGTACGGGATTTTCGGCGGCGAGCCCTTCGGCGCCTTGGTTGGCGACTACGAATTCAGCAAGCATCCTGAGGATCTGGAGCTGCTGGAGAAAGTCTCCCAGGTTGCGGCATCGGCCCACGCTCCGTTCCTGTCCGCGGCGTCGTCGGAGTTGCTCAACATGCCGAGCTTCACGGCTCTTGATCAACCGCGAGATATCGGCAAAATCTTCGACAGCACCGAGTACGCCAAGTGGAAGGGATTCCGCGAAAGTGAAGATTCCAAATACGTGTGCCTGACCTGCCCGCGCATCTTGATGCGTTTGCCGTGGGGCAAAGAAACAGCGCCCGTGGAAGGCTTCAGTTTCGAAGAGGGAGTCGATGGCACAGACCACAACAAGTATCTCTGGGGCAACGCCGCTTATGCGCTTGCGGCCAAGATGACGCAAGCGTTCTCCACCTACGGGTGGTGTGTAGCCATCCGTGGTGTCGAAGGTGGCGGTTTGGTCGACGGCCTTCCTTCCCACACCTTCCGCACCGACGAGGGCGACGTGGCGTTGAAGTGCCCGACCGAAATCGCCATCACAGATCGGCGCGAAAAAGAACTGGCGGATCAAGGACTGGTTCCGCTGGTTCACTGCAAAGGCACGGACAAGGCTGCGTTTTTCAGCATCCAGTCCTGCAACCGGCCCAAGCTCTATGACAGCGACACCGCGACGGCCAATGCCCGAATTTCGGCGCAGTTGCCGTACATGATGGCCACCTGCCGGTTCGCGCATTACCTGAAGGCGATGATGCGTGACAAGATCGGCGGATTCATGTCTCGCGACGAATGTTACCGGTTCCTCAATCGCTGGATCGGCCAGTACGTGACGCAGGACGACCAGGCCAGTCAGACAGCAAAGGCCAAGTTCCCTCTGCGGGAGGCGCGTGTAGACGTTGAAGAAGTAAAGGGGAAACCGGGAGTGTATCGGGCCATTGCGTATCTGCGGCCCCATTTCCAACTGGATGAACTTAACGTGTCGCTCCGGCTGGTGGCAGAGTTGCCGGCTGCGGCGAAGAAATAAAATCCGCGCTTTGGCGCGGTGCTTCAAACAGGGATTCGAACGGATCCTTGAATTCTGAGTGGAAGGAACTGAGGAGGAACTGCAAATGGCAAGTGATTATTATCTGTTGATCGACGGAGTGACGGGCGAATCCCAGGCAGTCGACATGACGAACTATATTGAGCTGGATAGTTTCTCATTCGGCGCCTCCAACACCGCGGACGTGGGCGGAAAAGGACTGTCGGCAGGCAAGGCTTCCTTGTCGGACTTCAGTTTTAGCTGCGCTCTGGACTCCGCCAGCTTTCAGATTCTCAAGTGCCTGTACACCGGCAAGCACATCCCGACGTGCACTTTCAAAGGCCGCAAGACCGGTGGTGACGCGAAGCCCTACGTTTATGTGCAGAGCGTCATGACCAACTGCTACATCACGAGTCACAGCACGGGCGGAGGCTCGGCGGGCGTGCCTTCCCAAAGTGTCAGCATCGCGTATGAGCAGATTCAGTTCCAGTACTTCACGCAGGACACCTCGAGTGGCCAAGTGACCTCGGCTGGAATGGCAACTTACAACATTGGCGCTGTGCAGCAAACCTAGTTCGACGGCTCCTGAACGATAGTACGAATCTGGAGGCATCTCCGCGGCCAGCAACGGGGCTGGGGCGGAGGTGCCTCCATGTTCTAAAGGAACTGTTCTGAAGGCGTTTCCGAGTTCATCCCATATCGTGAGTTAGCGATGAATCCACAAGAGTTGTACCGTGCGGGCCGTCTGACGGATGCGATCAAGGCTTTAAGCGCGGAGCTGCGAGATAATCCGACCGACGCGAAACGCCGTACGTTTCTGTTCGAGCTTCTGTGCTTTGCAGGAGAATACGAGCGCGCGGACAAACAACTCGAAGTATTGGGACAAGCTGGACCTACCAGCGAAATGGGCGTCCTGCTGTATCGCAGCGCGCTCTATGCCGAGCGCCAGCGCCAGGACCTGTTTTCGCGGGGTGAGTTTCCCGAGGAAAAAGGAGAGGCAGAATCTAGTCGCGGCGGCGTAGTGAACGGCAAGCAATTTTCCGTATTCTCGGACACCGATCCCAGAATCGGCGCCCGGCTGGAACTGTTTGCCGCCGGAAACTATCTGCTCCTGCCCCTGGAACACGTGGCTTCGATCCAGATCCCACCTCCCAAGCGGCTGAGAGATCTGATATGGACACCGGCTGCTGTCCGTACAACTCCTTCGTTCAAAGGCACCGAACTGGGAGAGGTGATGCTTCCCGTGCTTGCACCCTTCTCCTGGAAGAATCCCGACGAGGCGGTGCGGCTGGGACGTGCCACAGTTTGGGAGCGGCCCCAGGGTTCCGACTATCAAATTCCGTTTGGTCAAAAAATGTGGCTGGTAGATGAAGAGGAGATTCCATTTCTCGAACTGCGTGAGCTCGAGTTTAATCCAGCTTCCGTGGCTGCCTAACCTATCATGCCTTTTCCCGACGATCTGCTGATTCCTATCGAAGGACCGAATCCCAGCGGCGCGAGCCTGCGTTACGACCCGCTGTACGACAAGATCAAGGAATTGCGGCGCGAGGAAGATCAGCCGCCTCCGGGAATGACGGAGCGCGACCGCAAGGTAGCGGATAATCCTCAGGTCATCAAACTGACCACCGACTTACTCACCAAAAACACCAAAGATCTGCAGCTTGCCGCCTGGCTCACGGAGGCTTTGCTCAAGCAAAAGGGTTTCGACGGGTTGAAGGATGGCCTCGCGCTATGTCATGGCTTGGTCGAGAAGTTCTGGGACACGCTCTATCCGGAACTGGAGGACGGCGACTCGCAATCTCGTGGAGCGCCCCTGGGGTTTATTGGAACCAAACTCGAGATTCCGGTAAAGCTCGTTCCGGTCGTGGAGAAGCAGCCCTACAGCCTGCTCGACTACGAGCAGGCGCGTGAAGTCGGCTACGAGGAATTAGCCAAGGCCGATGATGCCAAGAAGAGGCGGGCTCAGGCGGTAAAGGAAGGCAAGCTCACGCCGGAAGTCTTCGACAAGACTTTTGAAGAGACCCCGAAGAAATTCTATGCCCAGGCTGAAAAGGATCTGGATGCCTGCCTCCAGAACCTCTCGGAACTGACAAAGACCTGCGATGAGAAGTTCGGAGACGAAGGGCCGGCGTTCGGTCCGTTGAAAACCGCACTGCAGGCGGAGCGCCACCTGATCCATGGGTTCCTTCAGAAAAAGCGCGAGAAGGAGCCTGACCCCGTCGAGGTAGTGCCGACGGAGGCCGCGCCCGGAGCCGAAGGGGAGGCCGCGACTGCGGCTGCGGGTGGTCCGGTTCGCACCGGCGTTCTAATCTCGGTTGAGGGCTCCTCCGAACCTCCTGATCGCGTCGAGGCGATTTCCAAGGTGGCAGAGGCGGCGGCGTTCCTGCGGCGGCGCGAACCCCACAGTCCCGCCTCCTATCTGATGTTGCGCGGCCTGCGTTGGGGCGAATTACGTGCGGCGATCGAACTGGCGGATCCCACGCGGCTCGAGGCCCCGCCCACCGACCTTCGCCGGCACTTGAAAAAGCTCTGGCTCGACAAAAAATACGAACAGTTGCTGGACTCGGCCGAGAGCGCGATGGCCTTGCCCTGCAGCCGCGCCTGGCTCGATCTGCAGCGTTTCGTGGTAGAGGCGTGCGATGCCATGGGCGGAGGTTACGAAGCCGTGGCGCGGGCGATTCGCTCGGAACTGAAGGCGTTGATCACCGACATCCCGCAACTGCTCGACGCCACCCTCATGGATGAAACCCCAGCGGCCAATGCCGAAACGCGAGCCTGGCTGGTGGCCTTGAAACAGGCGCCCGCTGAGGCAGCGCCTGCCGCTGACGGCGCAACACCGTCCCCTACGTCCTCCAACGGGCTGGGATCGAGATGGCCGGGCCAGCCGACGGATGCTTACGTTTCCGCCATGCAGGCGTTGCGGGAGGGGTCGGAGCGCAAAGCGTTCGAAATCCTGCAACAGGACATTGCGCGAAAACGTTCTGGACGTGAGCGTTTTCGTCGCCGCATGCAAATGGTGGAGCTCTGTGCCTCCACCAACAAACCGAACGTGGCGCAGCCCATTCTGGACGACCTGGCTGCCGCTATTGAAACCCACAAGCTGGATGATTGGGAGGACCCGGGCATGGTCGCGAGCGCCCTGGCCACCCTGATGAAGATGAGCACCAAGATTCAGGCAGACAAGGCCCAGCAACAGAAACTATTCGAGCGCATCTGCCGGCTCGATCCGGCACAGGCGTTGGGAGACGCGAAGTAAGTCATGGCCAGGCGAGATGCCACGGGGCCGGTCACGCTCTCAGTGTTGGAGCGGCTGATCGACAGAGATCCAAAGACCCGATCCGAAATTCCGCTCACGCGCGCGCAATCCTTGCGCGAGCTCAAGCTAGCCTTGAAGCGCGATCTGGAGTGGTTGCTCAATACCAGAAAGACGATTGATCCCTCTCCCGACTCGGCGCGTGAAACGGTTCGCTCGGTATATCACTACGGATTTGCAGACGTGTCTTCGAAGTCGGTTCTATCCAGCCGTGACCACAGCGACCTGATTCGTGACATGGAGGCTGCGATCGCCTTCTTCGAACCGCGGTTGAAGCGCGCCAGGGTTCGAATGGAGCAAACGGAAGGCAATTACCGGACTTTGAAATTCGTAATCGAGGGGCTTTTGTGCATGGACCCGGCGCCTGAGCCGGTGCGTTTCGACACCGTGCTCGAACTCGGCAAAGGGGAGTATGAAGTGAAGGGAGCCGACCTTGCGCAATGAGCTGAGGAATTATTACGAGAGCGAGCTCACGTTCCTGCGCCAGATCGGCGCGGAGTTCGCGGACAAGTATCCCAAGATCGCCTCACGTTTACTTCTCGAATCCGACCGTTGCGAAGATCCCCACGTAGAACGGATTTTGGAATCCTTCGCCCTGCTGGCTGCCCGGGTTCACCTGCGTATCGACGACGACTTTCCTCAGATCACGGAGGCGCTGCTCAACGTCCTTTACCCGCATTACCTGCGGCCCGTGCCGTCGATGACTGTAGCCCAATTCCACACCGACCCGGAGGGAGGCAAGCTTACCAGTAGCCTCAAGATTCCTAAGGGAACGGTCCTCTATTCGCGTCCCGTCGAAGGTGTACCGTGTAAATTCCGAAGCTCTTATGACGTTACCTTGTGGCCGTTCAAGGTTTCGCAGGCGCAATGGATGACGCCGGATCGGATTCGCCCGGCGCTGCGCGCGTCCGAGGCGGCTGTTCTTCGTGTCGAACTCGAATGCTTTCCCGATGTTTCGTTTGAGAAGCTCCCCGATCTGGACACGCTCGCCTTTTATCTGAACGGAGAAAGTGCAGTCGTGCACGCGCTCTACGAGCTGTTGTGCAGAAACTGCTCCCGCATTCTGGTGCGCGATCCCGCCAACCCAAAGGCTCCCGTACGCGAACTTCCGGCGCGGAATCTGGAGCCGACGGGTTTCGCAGAGCATGAAGACGTTCTGCCTTATCCCCGGCGTTCCTTTGTCGGATACAGGCTGCTTCAAGAGTACTTCGCATTTCCGGAGAAGTTTTTTTTCATGAATCTGAAGGGGCTCTCCGAATTGCGACGAGCCGGACTTACGTCGAAAGCCGAACTTCTGTTCCTGATTACGCCTTTTGATCAGGACGGTCGCCATCAGCGATTGGAAGTCGCGGTCAATGAAAAGACGCTACGTTTGGGGTGTACTCCCATCATCAATTTGTTCGCGCAGACTGCGGAGCCGATTCTTGTGGATCAGACTCGGTATCAGTATCCGATCGTGCCCGACGCGCGACGCCGGCAGACCATGGAGATTTATTCCGTCGACGAGGTAGTAAGCACAGACGCAGAGACTCACGAGACCGTCGCCTATCATCCGCTCTACTCGGAGAAGCACGTGGTGCAGGGCACCAGTCCGGCGTATTGGTACATTACTCGCGCCGTGTCGACCCGTAAGGGCGATGAGGGAACGGATGTTTTTCTGTCCCTGGTCGATCTCTCATCCCGTCCTATGGAGCTTGATTACGACACGGTGACCGTGCGTTGTACCTGCACCAACCGTGATCTGGTGACGCGTCTGCCTTTTGGCAGCGAGACTGGAGACTTCGAGATGACTGGCGGTGCCGCGATCAAGAGGATTGTCGCGCTGCACAAGCCCACGCGGACGATGCGACCTCCCTTGGATGGCAAGACGCAGTGGTGCCTGATCTCGCATCTGTCATTGAATTACCTTTCCATGGTGGATGACGGTAAAGAGGCGTTGCAGAAGATACTCGAACTCTACGATTTTTCCGATTCGCCGGACATCAAGAAACAGATCGGCGGAATCGTTGCCCTCGCCTCGCAACGACATTTCGCTCGAGTAATCTCCAAGCACGGCGTCGGTTTCGCGCGAGGCACGCGGGTAGAAATCGAATTTGATGAAGAGCAGTTCACCGGCGGTGGGGCATATTTGTTCGCCAGCGTACTCGAAAAATTCTTTGGTCTGTACGCTTCGATGAATAGTTTCAGTCAGTTGGTGGCGCGAAGCCGCCAGCGAAAGGAGCCGTTGGAAGAGTGGCCACCGAGAGCGGGACAGTCAATCCTGATCTAACGGTTTCGGAAGTCGAAGAGAAGCTCCGTCGCGAGCCGTTCTCTTTTGATTTCTTCCAGGCCGTGCGCCTGCTCGAAAAAGTTCTGCCCCAGCGTACCTCCGTCGGCAAATTCGCACACCCCGCCACCGAAGTCGCCCGCTTTGCCGCGCACCCGTCGCTGGCTTTTCCAGCCAGCCAGATTCAGGGGATGGAATGGCCCGCCGATGGCCCCGTCGAGATGACGGTGAATTTCATGGGTCTGACCGGTCCGCAAGGAGTTCTTCCTAATCCCTATACCTCGCTGATTATTGAGAGGCTGCGAGCTTCCGACACTACGCTGCGCGACTTCCTTGACATTTTCAATCACCGTATCATCTCGCTGTTTTACCGCGCGTGGAGAAAATACCGCTTTGATGTCGCTTGCGAACATGGCGAGCGCGACCTTTTCTCACGTCATCTCCTCAGCCTTTTAGGCTTAGGTACAGAAGGCATGCGCGACCGGCAGGCGGTGTCCGACGATGCCTTGATCTACTATGCGGGCTTGTTAGGCCAGAGGCCGCGCTCAGCGCAGGCTTTGCAGCAGATTCTTTCCGACTACTTCGAGGTGCCGGTCGCGATCGAGCAATTTGCGGGAGGCTGGTATCGTCTCGATCCGGAAACCCAATGTCGCTTGGAAGGGAACAACGAGAGCGGGGAACTGGGCTTAGGCGCCGTGGTCGGCGACGAAGTGTGGAACGAGCAGTCCAAGGTTCGCATCGTCCTGGGGCCGTTGAGCCTGGAGCGATATGCGGATTTTCTGCCCTACGGCCGATCGTTTGAAACGCTGGGGGGATGGGTGCGTTTTTTTTCGAACGATGAATGGGATTTCGAAGTGAAGCTGATTCTGGAACGCGAGCAGGTTCCGGCTTGCACTTTGGGAGCCGAGGGCGTATCCGGCCCGCAACTGGGCTGGGTGTCATGGGTGAAGTCGGTGCCCTTCAACCGGAACCCGGACGATACCGTGCTCGCGGTGGAAACAGCAAAAGGGGAGCATCATGAATCTGAAGTCGCTGATCGGCAAGCTTAACGATACGACCCGCGGCGCGCTCGAGGCTGCGGCAGGACTGTGTCTGGCGCGCACACACTATGACATCGAGGTTGAGCACTACCTTACCAAACTCCTGGACTCAACCGACAACGATGTCGCCGCCATTTTCAAACACTTTGAGATCGATACCTCGAGATTTTCGGGTGAGCTGGCGCGGGCGCTGGATAAGCTCAAGTCCGGCAACGCGCGGACGCCCGCGCTCAGCCCGACGGTCATCCGCATGTTGCTGGAGGCCTGGACTATCGGTTCGATCGACTACGGTGCCGGACAAGTCCGCACCGGCTTTACCATTCTCGCGCTGGCGACCAATGACGAGCTAGTACGGCTCATGCGCGATGTGAGCAAGGAATTTCAGAAGATCCGGGCCGATGCGCTCCGCAAAGACTTTGCCTCGATTGTGGGAAACTCGAGCGAAGAGGCAGAGGCCGCCGTTGCGGCCGCGACCTCCGCGGCTCCGGGCGCGTCGTCCGGCGCCCCCCGACCCGGCGGGAAGACCCCCAACCTCGACCAGTTCACCATCAACCTCACCGAGAAGGCCAAGACGGGCAAGATCGATCCCGTGCTTGGGCGCGATTTTGAAATTCGCCAGGTGGTGGACATCTTGATGCGGCGTCGCCAGAATAATCCGATTCTCACTGGTGAAGCGGGAGTCGGCAAGACGGCCGTAGTTGAGGGCTTTGCCATCCGAGTCGCGCAGGGCGATGTGCCTCCCCCGTTGCGCAATGTCATCGTGCGAACTCTGGACCTGGCATTGCTGCAGGCCGGAGCGGGCATCAAAGGTGAGTTCGAGAACCGGCTAAAGGGCTTGATCGAAGAGGTGAAGTCCTCGCCAATCCCCATCATTTTGTTCATCGATGAAGCGCACACGATGATCGGCGCTGGTGGACAAGCAGGCCAGGGAGACGCGGCGAATCTTCTGAAGCCCGCCCTGGCGCGCGGAGAGCTGCGCACCATCGCCGCCACGACCTGGTCGGAATACAAGAAATATTTTGAAAAAGATCCCGCGCTGGCCCGACGTTTCCAGGTAGTCAAAGTTGAGGAGCCGGTCGAGATGCAGTGCATGACCATGCTGCGGGGCATCGTTCCGTCTCTGGAAAAGCACCACAAAGTGCGCATTCTGGATGAGGGATTAACTGCCGCCGTCCATCTTTCACACCGCTATCTTGCCGGGCGTCAGTTGCCCGACAAGGCCGTCAGCGTGCTCGATACCGCATGCGCACGGCTGGCACTGGGACAAACCGCGACTCCGCCCGCCATTGAAGACAGCATTCGCCAGATCGACGACCTTGCAGTTCAGCAACGCATCTTGGAGCGAGAATCCGCGGTAGGCACAGACCATCGCGAGAGGCTGCAGGAGATCGCCACAAAGAGTGCGGAAATTGAATCTCGCCTCGCCGGTTTGCGCACTCGCTTTGAAAAAGAACGCGACCTGGTGACGACCATCCGTGATCTTCGCGCCCAACTCGAGGGCGCCGTAGCTTCCGGGAATGGCAATGTCGGCGCGGCTCCCGAAATTCCAGGAGTGGCAGCCGATGTAGCACCAACTCCTGTTTCTGGGACTCCGGCAGCGGCATCGTCGGCCACGGCCACAGCAGTCGAAGCTCCCAGCGCTGTGGATGTCGCAACCGCGCGCGCCAAGCTAGCGCAAGCGGAAGCGGATCTTGCGGCCCTGCAGGGCGAATCGCCGATGATCCGGGTTGCGGTCGATGCGCAAATCATCGGGGAAGTGATCTCCGCGTGGACCGGAATCCCGGCTGGAAAGATGATGAAGGACGAAATCTCGACTGTTCTCTCTCTTCCGTCGTTCTTGGGCCAGCGAGTGATCGGACAACTGCACGCGCTCGAGATCATCAGCCAGCGAATCTCCACGGCGCGCGCACGCCTCGATGATCCGAACAAGCCCATCGGTGTGTTCATGTTGGTCGGACCCAGCGGCGTCGGTAAGACCGAAACCGCTCTCGCGCTGTCTGATCTGCTATACGGTGGCGAGCGCAACCTGATCTCGATCAATATGTCAGAGTTTCAGGAAGCTCATACGGTCTCCACTTTGAAGGGCTCCCCTCCGGGATACGTCGGCTATGGCGAGGGTGGCGTGCTGACCGAGGCAGTCCGGCGCCGGCCGTATTCGGTGGTGCTGCTCGACGAAGTTGAAAAAGCCCATCCCGACGTCATGGAACTGTTCTACCAGGTCTTCGATAAAGGAAACATGGAAGACGGCGAAGGCCGGGAGATCGATTTCAAGAACACCATCATTATCCTCACCACTAATGCGGGAACCGACACGATGGCGAAGCTGTGCGCGGACCCGGAGACCATGCCAGGACCCGACGGCCTGGTGAAAGCGCTCAAGCCGGAACTGAACAAGATTTTCAAGCCGGCGCTCCTGGGCCGAATGGTGATCATTCCATACCTGCCCATTCGCGATGAGAATCTGAAGACCATCATCAAGCTGAAGCTAGGCAAGATCCAGCGCCGCATTCAGGAGAATCACAAGATCGAGTTAAGTTACGACCCATCCCTGGTGGACGAGGTGGCGAAGCGCTGCACCGAGGTGGAGAGTGGCGCCCGCAATGTCGATAACATTCTGACCAATACGCTGCTGCCTGACATCTCGCGGCAACTGCTGGGCAGTATGGCGGCAAACGAACCGAAGGAGCGCATCCACGTCGGCATTGGGACGGACGGAGCATTCGTCTATCAGTAGAGAGCTCGACGACCGCAGTCCCTAAGCCGCAAAAGGAAGGATAGCCTCGTGCCAGGCGACTACACACAAGATCACCGGCTGATTGCCTTTGATAGTCCACTGGGCAAGGACGTGCTGCTGTTGCAGGAGCTCACCGGCTACGAAGGAATTTCGCGCCTCTTCAGCTACGATCTGAATCTGCTGGCTTTTGAGAACGAATCCATTTCCTTCCAGGACATCGTCGGCAAGAAGGTCTCCATCACTCTTCATCTACCGGACGGTACGCCGCGCTACATCAGCGGCTACGTGAGCCGCTTCACGCAGGGCGGAACCGACAAGAGGATGTTCACTCACTACCACGCTGAGGTGGTGCCTTGGCTCTGGTTCCTTACGCGCCAGTCCGACTGCCGCATTTTCCAGAACATGGCGGTGAATGACATTCTCACCCAGGTGCTCAATCTCTCCAGCCTCAAAGATTTCCGATTGAGCTTGCAGGGCACTTATGACCCGCTCGAATACTGTGTGCAATATCGCGAGACCTCGTTTAACTTCGTGTCGCGCCTGATGGAGGAGTTCGGCCTCTTCTACTACTTCGACCATTCGACGCAAGGGCAGCACACGATGGTAATTTGTGATCAATCCAGCAACCTGCCGGCTTGCCCCAGTTCTCCCGTAAGCTACGAAACCGAAGTTGGAGGTCTGGCCGACCCCGAGGTGATTTACGAGTGGCAGGTCGGGCAGGAAGTGCGTACCGGCAAGTACACCGTCACCGACTACAATTTCAAGACACCCTCGACCAGTCTGCTGGTCAATGATCCGACCGTGGTTAATCTCAGTGCCAGTGGGGGCCTGGAGCTATTTGACTACCCGGGGCCGCACACCACCAAAGACGAAGGCGAGTCTGTGGCCAAGCGGCGCATGCAGGAAGAAGAAGCCGCTCACCTGGTGATCTCTGGGGCGGGGACCTGCCGCGGCCTGATGTCGGGCTATTCGTTTGAACTGAAGAATCACTATCGCAACGACCAGAACGCAAATTACGTGGTCGCAGAAGTTCGGCACTTCGCCACTGCGGGACAGAGTTATACGTCCGCAGGCACTGAGTTTGGTGAAAATTACTCCAATCATCTGGTGTGCGTCCCGGTCTCTACTCCCTACCGCCCGGCGCGTATCACACCGAAACCCTTCGTTCAGGGACCGCAGCCTGCCCTGGTTGTGGGCAAATCGGGCGAGGAAATCTGGGTCGACCAGTACGGGCGGGTGATTGTGCAGTTTTATTGGGACCGGCTGGGGGAAAAGAACGAGAACAGTTCCTGCTGGGTTCGTGTCTCGCAACCCTGGGCGGGCGGGAACTGGGGAGCCATCTGGATCCCTCGCATCGGGCAGGAAGTGCTGGTCAGTTTTCTGGAGGGTGATCCCGATCGACCGATTATTACCGGTCGCGTCTACAACGCAGATCAGATGCCTCCGTACACTCTGCCCAAGTACCAGACGCGAAGTACCTTCATGTCACGCAGCTCCAAGGGCGGCGGGGCCTCGAACTACAACGAACTCCGCTTCGAAGATCTGGCCGGCAACGAACAGATCTTCATGAACGCCGAAAAGGATATGGACCTGCGGGTCGAAAATGACTCGCGGGAATTCATCGGCGCCAACCGTCATTTGATCGTGAAGACCAACCAACAGGAACTGATCCAGACCGACAAGCACCTGCACGTCAAGGGCAATCAATTCGAGAAAGTGGATGGCAACATGTCGCTCCAGGTGGGCGGCAATCAGATGGAAAAGGTGACCGGCAACAAGTCACTCTCCGTGACTGGCAATCAGAGCGAAAGCGTCACTGGCAATGTCTCGCTCAGCGTCACCGGGAACCAGAGCGAGAGCGTTACTGGCAGCGCCTCTTTGGCGGTCACCATGAACAAGGACGAAACCGCCATGGCGTATGCCTTGAAGACCGACACCACAATCCATCTCAACGCAGGTGTAGCCGCTGTAATTGAAGCTGGCGTGGAAATGACGCTGAAAGCGGGAGGCAGTTCGATCGACATTACGCCCGCTGGCGTGTTCATCACCGGGCCGTTCGTATTCCTGAACAGCGGAAGTGCCCCCGCCAGCGCTCCGGACGCCAGTCCGCAATCGCCTGCCAGCCCTGATTCTCCGACGGACCCGCAGGATCCCGATACGGCCGACGATGGCAGCAAGGGAACGAAGTTGAGCTAGCTTTTCCAGTTTTTATCGGGGAGGTGTTGAATGGCATGGGAAACCTTCGGCTCGAACGACGGAGTGTACCTCATCGACTGGGATGGCCTGGCCCGCATTATTCGCTCCTGTAAACGCGCCGGAGCGATGAACGATTATTCAAAGGTTGTAACCAAGCGAGGCGAGCGAGATTTTTGGGCTCTCGGGCTTAGACTGCCAGACCTGCATACGGTGCAAGTGGATTGGGACAGAGTTGCGCTGGAGACAAAGACCCAGACGGAAATGGAACTCAGAAGGTTTCACGCCACCGCAGGGAACTCCATGAAAGGGCAAATCACGAATCTCGTCCAGATGATGGAACAGGCCGATGACGACCGCGACAGCTTCCAGGATAAACAGTCGGAAGCCCAGCAGAAGACCATGGACAATATCGAAACCTCGGTTCACAACGGCGAGGTTGCAGTTGAGGTTCTCAAAACCGTTCGCGACACCTCGGCCGAGATCGTGATGGTTGGAGCCACCTACGTCAGCGGGGGGACAGCAGCCATTCTGTTCACCGGTGTGGGATCTGGAATGAAAGGAGCGTTCGTCTATCAGGATACCGGCAAAGCCGACAAGGCCCTGGCAACCTTCTCCACCAATTTACTTCTGGGCGCGGCGGACCTCAAAGTCGGCGCGGCCATCAAGGGGATGAGTTCGGCGTCGGGGCGAATAGGCATGGCTATCGTGTGGTCAAAAGCTAAAGCAGTAATCGAGGTTCCGAAAGGTTTGATCGAGGGCAAGAGCCTCAAACAGGCTGTCTCGAGTGGGGGAGTCAAACTGGTGGGGTCTACTCCTCTCACCGCTGGCGTGGAAGGTCTAAAAGCAGTTTTGGGAGAGGAGGGAGAAGTGTGGGCCATCCCGGTAGAGGTTGCCCTGAATATCTTTCAGGACAAAGCCGCAGACGCAATCTCGGAATCTGGCGAGAAGGAGAAAAAAGAGACGAAGGGACCGCCCGCACACCTGTCTCACCCACATCCCAATCATCGACTGATGGATGCCGTTATTTATGACAATTCGGTTATCGAACAAACGGCAGTGCGGCAGATCGGATCCGGACCCAACGGATAGCGCCGTTTCTCGCGACTCAAGGGCACACGCCACTTACGGTACCATCACCGTGAACTCGCCCGGGTCGACGAATGTGATCACGCCCGCCCACATGCACATCAGCATCGACGTATTGTCGAGTGTTGGCATTTCCGCCAACAGTACAGTGGGAGCTCCCGGCACCCACGGGGCCACTGTGGCAGGAATGCACGGCATAGGGGTGAGGACGCCCAACGCGGCCGCGGTGGCAGCAGCGACCATCGGGTTTGCGGGCGATATGCACATGCCGAATGGCATGATATTGACAAGTGGGATGTGGTCCATGATGTTGGCATCGGGGACTTCGTCGGTCATCACCCGGTTCACGGGTAGTACGACGAGGGAACTGGGCGCCATCCCCATGGTGCACATCATCATCGCCCCCATGCAGACTTGCATTGGCATACAGGACTCCCCGACCGGGTCGGCCGCCGGAGATTCTAGCAGAGCCAGCCGCGAATGCAAGGAGCCGAGGAAATTGCGGAAATTGCTTCCCTGAGCGAAGTGGCGGACTCTCCCGCCAACCGACGCGAGATTATGGCGCCCGCATCGGAATAAGGCACCTTTGTCTTCCTTTCGACTCGTTCCGGTTAGGCCTAAGGGTCTCATAAATCTACTGAATCTAAACGGTTTAGCCGATGAGCAGTACAGGCTGAACCCTGCCGGTTAACCCTGGAAAACCTTTGTAACCTTGATGGAAGTGATCGCATCTTAGACTATTAACGATAAGATACAAAAGGGAAGTGTGCAGTTGAAGGAGTAGTAAATGGCGAGGACAAAGGTAACCTCCGGCATGTGGCGAGTTGATCCGCAAAAGTGGTCGCGGGTAATCGACCGCTGTGGGCAGCCGGTGGCATCCGTGAAAGGCGAAGCGGACGCCAATGCGAACGCCAATCTCATTGCTGCGGCACCCGACATGTTCGAGCTGCTCGAAAGCCTGGAAGAGAACCTCGCGATTCCCCAGGATGTGGTGGAGGAAATCCGACTGGTGCTGCGCCGCGCCCGTGGAGATTTTGGGCTGGCGGTCTTCTCTCGCAACGCGTCCAAGATCTTGCGCGCCAGAACGCAGGAATGGCTGAGGTTCATGGAAGGCTTGTGGAAGTCTGACGAAGAAGAATAACTGTTCCAGGTCCATCCACCGCCCCGTTTGTCTGATCTCTGTTCCTCTGTCTATGTCGCTGATTCTTCCCCTTCCTGATTTGCCCTTTGCTTCCTGGACCAGGAATTGCTATCGTGGGCAGCCGTGTTGAAAATGGCCTGAGGTTTGCCTCCAGGCAAGCCGGGGCGCGCCACGATCCTATGAAGCAGCTCAAACCAGTTCTCTGGACCAAGGGCACGTTCCTGACCCCGCAGCACCTCCAACTGCAGGATCGCTTCCTTGAGGACACCCTGAACTTCCGGCTGCAGGCGCTCAAATTTTGTCCCTGGGGCTTTCGCGAACTGGCAATCAACGGGGAGTTACTGGTTGAGGGCCAGTTTGCCGTTACTCGTGCTGCCGGAATTTTCCCCGATGGATTGTTGTTCGATGTACCCGAGGCAGATCCGCCGCCGCCTTCCAAATCTCTGGATGAATTCTTTGAGCCTGGCGCTAAGAATCTTGACATTTACCTGGCCATTCCCGACTACCGCCAGCGTGGCTTGAATGTATCTGCCGGCAAAGACGGCGGCACTCGCTATCTGGCGGAAGTGGCTGCATTTCGCGACGAGAACACCGGAATCGGGGAGAAGCCGATCCAGGTGGCGCGAAAAAATATGCGTTTGCTGGCTGACTCCGAAAACCGCGAAGGATCATCCGTGCTTGGCATCGCCAATGTAGAGCGGACCCCCGCGGGCACCTTCCAACTCAATCCTCGTTTCATTCCGCCACTCATCGAAATCGGAGCGAGCGAGTACCTCGTAGGTTTGCTTCGGGGCTTGGTGGAACTGCTCTCGGCGCGTAGCACCCAACTCTCCGCGGGACGACGCCAGAAGAATCAGAGCCTGGCAGATTTCAGCGCCTCCGACATTGCCAACTTCTGGCTGCTGTATACGGTGAACTCCAACTTCCCGGTGTTTTCGCATCTGTACGAGAGCAAAATGGGCCATCCCGAGGAGTTGTATGCCGCAATGGTGGGGCTGGCCGGCTCGCTTACGACTTTCTCTCAAAAAATGCGGCCGCGCGATCTGCCGCTTTACGTGCATGATTCGCTCGGGCCGATTTTTTCCGAGCTCGACGAAAAACTCCGCTCGCTGCTGGAGACTGTGGTCCCATCCAATTTGATTTCGCTCCCGTTGAAGCTGGTGCAGAACTCGATTTATGCCACCGCGATCGACCACGACAAGTATCTGGTGAACTCGCGCATGTACCTGGCGGTGAGCGCGGACACCAATGAAGAAACCATCATTCAGAAAGTGCCGCAACTGGTGAAGGTCTGTTCAGCGACGCACATTGAACACTTGGTGAAGCAGGCCCTGCCCGGAATCCAGCTCCGGCATCTGACCAATCCCCCGAGTGCGATCCCGGTGAAGCTGAAGTACCAGTACTTTGCGCTGAACCAGTCCGGGGCTGCCTGGGAAGCGGTCAACCGCGCACGCAACTTCGCGGCCTACGTTCCTGGAGACCTTGCCAATCCCACGCTTGAACTGCTGATCCTTCTGCCGCAGTCGAACTGAACTCGCATCTCGAACCGTCGTGAGCGTTTTGCTGGGTGCCCCATTTCTCGCGCGTTCTTTGCCCGAGAACCGGGGATTTTCAATACCCTTGACGCGTTCAGTGTTTCAGCACGAAGTAGAGCACCAGCAAAACTGCCATGAATAAAAGCACGGTCAGGATCAAGACCAGCGGCCAATACGAGACTGGCGCCTTGGCAGTCTCAACCTTAGGTGGCTTGATCGCAGGTGAAGCTGGCGCAGCAAACTTGGGGATCGCGGGCGCTTGTGGCATCGGTGGCGGTGCCATCGATGGAAGCGGGGGCATGGTGGGGGGAGGAAATATAGACGCTCCTGGCGCCCTAGCTGGAGGCTGCTTCTGTGATCCCGCCGCGCCCCCTGCAGCGTTCGGTGGTCTCACAGAAATTACTTGGGTGTACGGGCTCGGACCGCTGGCCATCACCGGCTCGCTGGGAGAGGGTGCGCTGGGCGTGGGAGTTGAGAACACTCCGGTAGCGCCATCGCCTGCTGGGGCGGCTGGTATGACGGAAGGTGGCTTGGGCGGCACCGGAAGAGGAGGCGGCAAGCTCGTAAACACCGCTGCCGCTGGCGCAGCAGGGTGAGGTGCGACGCGCGGCTCTCTTGGTGCCGCAGACGGAGTTGCCGGAGTATCGCTGAGGGCGCGTGGCAGCCCGGCCGGTGGTGGAGGAGCTGCAGGTGTGGGCTTTCGCGAAAGAATCTCCGAATCAGCGAACAAGCCGGTGAATCCGGAACTCGATCCGGAACCTGACCCGGAACCAGCCGGCTCACTTCCTGCCACTTTCGAAGAAGGTTGCGACTGCTCTGCCGATGTTATCGGCCCGAACATCTCGGTGAACGCTCCGACGGATTTCCGAGGAGCTTCCATTTCCCGGGACGATAAAGGGGATCGAGGAATAGCCTCAGCGGGCGACTCCGACGGACCTTCGACGTGAAACGGCCCTCGGAAAAAACTCGTAAACTCACCCGTCTTGGATCTATCGCCCACTGCCGGCTTGGGGGGCGCGGCGGGAAAGCTCTGGACCGGAACGTCGGCGCGAGCCGGAGCTACGGGACTAGTGAACTTCGGTTCCTGCTTCGGAGGAACTAGAGGCGTTGGAGCGCCTGCATCCCAGGCGGGTGCCGCACGGAGTCCGGACGGGTTTTCTGCAGCGCCGAGATTCGGAAAAGGAAGATTCGGCACAGGAAGATTCGGCACCGAAAGATCCGGCACAGGGGGCGGCGGCAACTCCGGTTCTTTGGCGGGAGCGCTGGGCGCGCTCGGCACCGCATGTGATTCGAATTCGCGAAACACTTGCGTGAACTGAATCGGGACCCGGGCAGGTTCGACGGGTTTGATTTCCGGCGGGATGTCCCGAACAAGTGCGGCGGGCTTGATTTCCTGAGGGATTTCCGCAGTCGCTGTATCGGTTTGAGCCTCCGGTTTGGCTTGCGGTATGAGTAACTCTTGCGTGTCTTTTGCCTGAACGTTGTACTGTTGCACCCAACCGCGCAACACGGCTTTGTCGGGCATCTTGGTGACAAGGTAGGCGTACAACGTCCCGCCATATCGGCCTGTCTCTAGCACCAGCCCGGCGGGCTCAGGTGCGACCCGGCGAAACGAATCCAGAACCCACTGCACCGTAGGTTGGTTCGGTTTCTGCGGGTCGCAATGCAAAACATGCACTACGACGCGCTCCCCTCTGAGTTTGTCGTTGGCAACAAAAGTTTCCACTTTGCCCGAAGTGAGCGATTCCAACAGTTCGTATTTTTCCTCGAATTTCATGGTTCGATGGTGATCCCAAATCGCCTGAGTCTCGGCGGTCTACGCAAGGGGGGCGACCGATGACTGCGTCTTGCAGTGAAGCAACGCTTCATCACGCAGGATTATACCGCGCAGTCCCCGCGCCTTCGCTAAGAATGCTCAAGGACCCGCCATCTCCTAATACAGCATGCGCGTGGGAATGCACATTTTGTGCAGCAAATTGAACGCCGATCATCGATCATCGATCATTGGGGCAGCATCTTAAAACGCAGGGCCGTGGCGGCATCAATGCAAACGTGCGTAATGCCGGGATTTCTCTTGACTTGCTTGGTTCCCGGGATCAAAATTGCGTTCGCTCCTACGTCCCTGGGCTGACTGCATTGCTCGGGACGAAGCGGAAGGCATTCCAGCACTCGGTGCGGGTCGACGCTGCTCGGGGGGGCGCGTCCGATAGAAGCCAGCCCGTGGATGCAACCTGAAACTACCGAAATGGCGAGTCGGCGGTCAAAATCCAGAGTCCACCTCGAGTTGGTGCGGCCGGAAACGTTTCGGCTTGTGATTTCACTATCCTAATTGGATTGGTGCGTGAGGAGTTGGCGATGAGTATGACCGGAAATCATGGGAAGATCTTGCAGAACTCAGTTTTGATTTTGTTGTTTGGCGGCCTCAGCGTTGGCGTGGCGATAGGTCAGCACAAAACCACCTCTTCCTCTTCTTCGCCGAAGTCGGCGCCCGCTCCTCACGTCAGCGCTCCGCGGCCCTCCGTCAGCCGGCCCTCAACCCCGGCTTCGCGTCCCTCGACGACTACTCACTCTTCACCCATGGGCGGAAGGCCCGGGAATTCCACAGGAATCGGCCACGGGAATACCGGAAGGACTGGTACGACAGTCGGCAAGACCGGTAACGGAACGATGGGCAGGACGGGCACTGGCACGACCGGAACTCACACGACGGGAAGGACCGCAGGCACCGGGACGGTGAGCAAGAATGGAAATGTCAGGGGTTCGATGGGCAACCCGGCGATGGGGAAGGGCGGAGCCGGCAACATAGGCAGGAACGCGAACCGGCCGCTTCCCGGGAAACAGGTGTCGCTGAGGGGCGGCGGGTCCGCGAACCTGCGGCCGAACGGACAAATCCGTTCCATCAATCGCAACGGCATGCAGATCAATCATGGCCTCAATGGCAGTCGTCACATCGAGAGCACTCATAACGGAGCCCGTATTGTAACCACGGGCAAGCATGCCGGCTACGTGCAGCGCCCCTACGTTACTCGCAACGGACGGACCTACGTCTCCCGGACCGTCGTTGTCAATAACGTGTCCTACACCAACGTTTACCGCTCCTACTCCTACGGAGGTTACTGCTGCTACTACGGCTACCATCCTGCGTATTACTATGCGCCCGTATATTACGGCTGGGCCTACAATCCATGGCCCGCTCCGGTCTATTACGGATGGGGATGGGGCGGAGCGCCCTGGTACGGATATTACGGCGGATATTTTGCGCCGTATCCGGTTTATCCGTCGGCTGCGTTCTGGCTGACCGACTACCTCATTGCTGCCAACTTACAGGCTGCGTATCAGGCTCAGGCAGCGGCGACTGCCAACGCGGAAGCCAACGCTAACGGCAATGCGAACAACGCACCTCAAGACCAACCGCAATCCCCAGGGAACGGAAACGCCGACACTTCCGCCAGCACGTCTGGCACGGTGACCCTCAGTCCCGAGGTCAAAGCGGCGATTGCCGAGGAAGTGAAGGCCCAACTCGCCGCCGAACAGGCAGCGGCACAGCAGGGATCGTCATCCTCTGGTGGGGCGCAGGGGGCCGCGACGACTTCGGCGAAGAGTGAAGACGTGCCTCCCGCCCTCGATCCTGCCAAACGCACCTTCGTAGTGGCAAGCGACCTCGCTGTATCAGCGGACGGACAAGAGTGCCAGTTAACCCAGGGCGACGTCATCACGCGCACTTCTGAGACTCCGGACGAGGATCGCAAGGTGACTGCGACCGTCGCTGCCAGCCGGAAGGCGGATTGCGGCGTAGGCAGCCAAATCGCGGTTAGCGTCGACGATCTGCAGGAGATGTACAACCATTTTCAGGAGCAAGTGGATAACGGCATGAAGGACCTTTCTTCCAAACAAGGGAAGAGTGGAATTCCCGCAGCTCCGGATACCAAAACGGCTTCTTCTGATGTTCCACCCCCGCCACCGGATGCGAACGCCGCGAAGGCACTACAAGATCAGCAGGCCACCGCCGATCAGATGGAAGCCCAAGTCGTGAAGGAAGCATTCAGTCAGGGTTCGTGAAGTATAAGCGTGCTCTGGGATGGTCTTAGGCAGGTGGCAGGACTACTTTCGATTCCTAAGTAACTTCTCTTCGGTCTGCTGTGCCCGCTCGGCTCGGTCCAATAATTCCTGGGCGCCTTTGTTGTTGGGATCGGCCGCTGCTCTCGTGAAGCAATCAATCGCAGATGCGTAATCACCGGCGTCGAGAAACGCCGTCCCCCTGTTCATGAGGGACTCTGAAGATTCGGTCTGGCCTCCGGTCTGCCCACCAGGCTGGGCTGGTGGAACCACTCTGACGCGATTATTCACGTGAGTAACGCCAGGCACGGACCTAGCCAGAGACTCCGACAGGTTGAAATCCTCCTGGCTCCGCACAATGCCGTCGAGCGTGACCTCATGCTTGTCAGAGACGAATACCCGGATGCCGGCCGCCCGGAGAGTTGCCGAAGCAGCAGCATTCAACTGGCCCGTCACGCTGCTCTCGATCTGGTCTCGCTGAATCGCTTGGTACTTAAGGTATCCGACTCCAGCTACCAGTACGCCCGCTAAGAATAGGACGAGGATCACGATCAGGTTTTTCAGTCTGAACCTTCGCGGCTGCAGAAACAAATGCTGTTCCGCACTCTTCACAAATTGCGAGTCCTGCGCCTGGCCGCCCTTCACCCCAGGAGAGGATGGCTGTGCTCGAACGGGCAGGTCTGCTGTGGGCGGCGCCTGTGGCGGGACGGCCGACGGAGGTTCGGTCGTTACGTTCCCCGCCACGGCGGAGCCACCGTGCGCGAGAACTGGCGTGACTTGAGAGCCTCGGGGCAAAGACCCCTGGGACGACGGGGTTTGTGATGAAGATGCGGGGGATGATGCTAAAGAAGGCTGGGACAAAGGAGGCGGCGTGGCAACGACCGGCCCAACAGCGGCCTGGCCGCTTACCACCGGACCGCTCCCGAAGGGCTCACCCCACATCGGAGCCAGCGCAGCGACGAATTCTTCTGCTGTTTGAAAGCGTTGGTCACGGTCCTTATCGATCGCCTTCAGAATCACGTGGGAGAGCGACTCGGGAATCTCGAGCTCTGGCACCAGTTCATGAGGCGGCCGCACATTCCCTTCCATATGCTGCATCATCAGCGAATACAGCGTGTCCCCCTCGAACGGCAATTGCGCTGTAACCATCTGATAAAGCACAACGCCCAGCGAATAGAGGTCCGTGCGTCCGTCGATCTCTTGTCCGGCCTTTTTCCCCATGAACTGCTCAGGTGACATGTAAAGCGGTGTGCCCACCACCATTCCCGTCATGGTCATTCCCGGCTTAGCGCCTTCGACGGCCTCCCGAAGCTTTGCAATCCCGAAATCCAGGACCTTGGCCGTTTCCTGGCCCTGCTCGTTGGTGGTGAGGATGATGTTGCCGGGTTTGATATCGCGGTGGACGATACCGAGCTTGTGGGCAAATCCGAGTGCCTGCGCCACTTGTGTTGCCACGCGAACCGCACGCGGGACGCTCATGGGTCCTTCACTCTGGAGAATCTCCCCCACGTCTTTGCCCTGCACCAGTTCCATCACAATGAACGGGCGACCATCTTCGGTGTAGTCGAAGTCGTCGACGCGGACTGCATTCGGGTGCCGTAGCTTTCGGGTAACGACCGCCTCGGTCTGGAAACGTTGAAGGAAGTTTGCATCCCCGGCGATGACATCATTGACGATCTTGATGGCGCAGACCTCGTTGAAGGTGATGTGCCGGCCCCGGTAAACAAAGCCCATGCCGCCAATCCCGATCCGTTCGAGAATTTCATACTTATTCCGAATGACCATCCCGGGTTGCAGTTCGTGAGCGCTTTGCAGGGCAGATTGATCCGCTGGGCAGACGTTGTAATCAGCCGGGTAGGTTCTGTGACAGGTGGGGCAGTATCTCATTGATTACATGGGCAGCCGGAAAAACGGGCCGGCCGGGCTCTGCCATAAGAGGCAATGCTCAAGCAGAAACCAGCGCCTGTCAAGATGCTTGCCATTGCACCCCTGTGCGATGGAGAATGACTGACGGCTAACAGTGATGTTCCGACAGCGCCAACTTATTCGGCGGGTTGCGGCCTGCGCCATGACCGTAGCCTCAGTTTTGGCCCATGCTCAGTTGGCCCAGGCGCAGAGTATCGCCGACCTTTTGCACAAAGCCCAAGCGGGAGATGCTAAAAGCCAATACGAGTTAGCCGAGGCCTACTTCGAAGGCAACGGAATCGCAAAAGACCCCAAGCAGGGTCTCGTATGGCTGCGGAAATCTGCGGGGCAAGGCTACGCCGGAGCCGAAGCCACTCTTGGCTTCATGTATCAAAAAGGCGTTGAAATAGAGCCTGATGCGCAGGAAGCGGCAAACTGGTATCGCAAGGCTGCGAGGCAAAATAATACGAAGGCTCAGACTCACCTTTCAGAGATGTTATCGCAAGGGTTAATATCGCAGAAGGAAGCAGACTGGGCCACGCCCGAGCCCGTCAAAGAAGTGAAGAAGCGGGGGCCAGTGCCTTTTTCGCTCGCCGAAGTCGAAACCGGACTCTCCGGAGGGATCACGAACAAACGGATGGCTACTCTGGTGAGCACGTTCGGCGTGGATTTCAAACTGGGTGCCGCCACAAAACAGCGCTTGGTACACGAAGGAGCGGACGATAATTTGCTGGCGACGATCGCCGCTGCGAAACGAACTGGCCAGTAACCGGGGCGCGTAAGGTCGCCTAGCCGGGATACGCTCCTGCAATGTAGCCCTCCAGTTCCTGAATCGTATGCGCCTGCTCAGAGATGATCCACTTCACAAGGTCCCCAATGGAGACCACTCCGACCACAGTGTGATTTTCGACTACCGGCAGATGTCGGAAGCGGTGTTTGGTCATGATCGCCATGCAGTCGTCCACGCTATGTTGCGGACTGACAAACACAACCGGGCTGGTCATAATCTCGCGGACCGTGGTCTCCTTTGAGGAATGACCCCGCAGGATTACTTTGCGGGCGTAATCCCGCTCCGAAAGAATGCCAAGCAATCTGTGTTCGGAAATGACCAGCAAGGCGCCGACGCCGTACTCGGCCATCTTTTCAATCGCCTCGTAGACCGACTGATCAGGAGTTACCGACAGAACTCGATTTTCATCCTTGCTACTCAGCAACAAGCCAATTGTGTCGGAAAGTTTCATCACGCTCCCTCGCGCATAGAGTCACTTGCCTGTTCTCCAGTCCCACACCGCCTTGCCCTTATCGTCACGGAACAGTAGCGTGTCCGAGCCTCTCACGAGTTCTCTCGCGAGGATCACGTCCGCTTCCTCCTGTTTCACTTTTGACCCCGTCACCGCGACCTCATCGCCCTTGGTGAAAGTGATTCCCATCTCATCCTGAAACGGTTTCGGACAGACAAAAATAGAGAGCTTTTCCTCCCCGCTCTTTACCACCAGCTCCACAAAGTCCTTCCTGGACCCCAAGGTCAGGAGTTTCACCTCGTCTATGATGCCTTTTTTCTTGCTCTCGGTTTGCAGGTCATATTTGGGAACGCCATGGTCCGAGGTGGAGGCATCTTGGGAAAACCCCGGGGTTAGGCCGGAAAGAAGCAACAGCCCGGCCAACAGGAGTTGGATCGTTCCACGTTGCAAGACGGAGTCCTTCGCGCTGAGTGACACAGACCCTCCTAGGCGGCATGCCGAGAACCGCGATGCGGGGCGAGGTGCCATCGAGCTTCAGCACGGCGCCGAGAAAACCGTTGACCAGTTCCCGGATTAGCCTGAAAGCTTCGCTACGATAAGGCCAGACTCAGTGGCTCTCTAGGAAGAAAGGAGAATCGTACACCCTTTGTTGACCTTGAGACTAGAAAAGATTTGCCGTTCTATTCCACTCGTTTTGCATTGAGATAGCGGCTGGCAAAGGTTAGGAACGTGGGCCAATTGGGACCGGTCGTATGTCCACCGCTGTGCTGCCGAAAGGCAATCTCGCCATCGATCCGGGCCGTTTCCATGGGAGGAAAGTCAGCGGTTCCCAAGTCTTTTTTTCCGAGAAGCCGGTACACTGGGCCGGCGCCAACGGCGGCCAGAAACATACCTTTGCCATCGATCCAGCCTCCTTCCACCTGTAACGAGCCGCTGCTGATGAACACCGGGCGCGGGGCACAAAGCGCGATGAGTTCGTGCGCGTCCACTGGCAGGTCATTTGGCGTCAGAGGCCCCGCATATTTCAGGAAATTGCCGGCCATCCAGTGATATTCAGACGTCGAGGCTACGTTTTCTACCTGCTCGCCAAACCTGCGGCGAAGTATCTTGGCGCCTCCTTCGCCCGACGACCCGATAAACCCGATAGCGAATCGAGGGTCGTATGCCATCGCGACCAGCGCCGCCTTTCCGTACCGTGAAAGGCCTTCGATGCCGACCTGTTTCGCGTCCACCGCTTTGTCGGTCTCAAAATAATCGAGCGCCCGGCTCGCGCCCCAAGCCCACGCCTTGAGCGCGCCCCAGTCATCGACTTTCCGCACCTGACCGAGGTTTACCAGACCGATGATCCCCTGCGTCAGACCCTCTCCGTTGTCCGCCTGAACGCTCGTCGCGACGATATTTGCGTAGCCCCACCCCTTAGCCAGCACCTGCTGCTGCCAGGTCGGCCCAGGAGCCGGCGGCTGCGGGAAACGCTTCGCGAACTCCGCTCGCATTTCTGCGCTGAGCCCAATTTCCAGCATGACCGGCACCGGCCCGGTGGCGGTTGCTGGGGTGCTCAGGGACAGCTGTATAGCAACCGCGACGAGCGGATACGCGGAGTTGACGACGTGGCCGACGAGCTCCTTGGTTATGACCGGTAAATCGCCGTTCATTTCCTTAGTTACACTTTTCGCTTCCCAAATCACTTTCGGGGTGTTCTCCGGCATGCGCCCGTAGATCTCGCGGTCAAAGTCCTCCACGATCTCTGGCCTGCGCTGGCTCCACCATGCTGCGGCGCTGTCGAGCTTTTTTCCGTTCTTCAACAGAAAAGGGTCGGGCAAGGTGTAACCAGGGACCTTGGATTCGTCGACGTTCGCGGCGTTCGGGGATTTCGGGTCGCCGTCGGGACCGGGCCTCAGGGAAGCGATATGCAGCAACTCCATGATTCGCTGGTGGTCTTGCTCAGAGGTGAGGTGCGCAGGAGGAGCCGCCCCGGGCCTCTTCGCTTCCTGGCCGTGACTGAGCGCGCAGACCAACACAACGAGGAACAGAAATCCGAAAGGAAGTGCCATTGATCTGGGACTCACGGGTTGCTCCTTAGGCGATCGCATCAGCAAGCACTTTTGCGGGACCACCCTTAGCGGCCAGATTATTTCACGAGTCAGTCGAACTGGGCAGTGAGCGTGTTCGGCCGAAGGCCGTCCTTGATCACGCTCGCAGGTAAGAGGCTGTGTTTGTTAGAACCGAATAATTCTGCTCTTGGTTGTCCGAAGGAGTTCAATATCTGCAGTTTCGAATTCGCCGACGCCCGGATTGCAGCGAATCCTAGGCAGGCGAAGCCATCGCGATTTCCTTCAACCGCCGCAAATCCAGTTTTCCGGTGCCAAGATAGGGCAGCACATCCACGTGCACAAACTGGTCCGGCCGCGGCTTCCAGAGTTGTGGCAGGTCCGACTTGGCGAGCTGCGCGAGGCAGTCGCGCAGCTTATCTTCTGGCAAAGTATGGAGCACGATCAGGCAGTCCCCCTTCTTCTCGTCGGGAATCGCCGTCACGGCGAAGCTTTGTTCCGTTGCACCGGCGATCTCTTGCAGCTTGTCCTCGATCTTGATATGAGGCACCATCTCGCCGCCGATCTTGCTGAACCGGCTCAGGCGGTCGGTGATGCGCAGGAAACCGTCCTCGTCCACGGTGGCGATGTCGCCGGTGTTGTACCAGCCGTCGTGCAGAACCTCGGCGGTCTTCTCTGGACGGTTCAGGTATCCCTGCATAACATTAGGGCCGCGCACGAGCAGAAGGCCTGCTTCTCCGAATGGAAGCGGCGCAAAATTCTCGGGACTTACGATCCTGACGCTGATTCCAGGCAAGGGATGGCCGATGCTCGATCGTTTCGCACCTACCTGACGGAACTGCGCCGCGCGGAAGTCAAGCGTGTTCACGGTGACGGCCGGCGAACACTCGGTACAGCCATAGCCTTCGAGCGGCCGAATTCCGAAGCGGTCTTCAAAGGCGACGGAAATCCGTTCGGGAAGTTTCTCAGCGCCGGCCATCACATACTGCAGGCTGCCGAAGTCTTCCGGCGAGCAGCGCCGGGTATAGGTCTGCAAGAACGTCGGAGTGGCCAGCAGGAATGTCACCGCATACTGGCTGACCAGTGCTCCGATGGCTCGTGACTCAAGCGGGCTGGGATGCAAAACCACCCCGACTCCAATTGCGGTCGGCAGACAGAGCGTCCCGGTGAATCCGAAAGAATGGAAAAACGGCAGAATCCCGAGGACCTTATCGTGCTCCCCGAGCATGAACACCTGATTCAACTGCTCCACGTTCGAGGCCACGTTGTAGTGGGTGAGAACAACGCCTTTGGGATCGCCCGTGCTGCCGCTGGAGAAAATGATGGTGGCGATGTCGTCGAGCCCGGTCTTGCGATCCGCGCCTACAGAATTCTCGATAGCCCTCACCGGCGATAGCCAGGAGATAAGCGCCGCGCTGAACCGCTCCAGCCAGCGCGGCTGCTCCGCAAGATCTTCCAGCAAGATGGCCTGCGCCGGAACCTCGATGTGAACGCGTTCCAGAAATGCCTTGGATGTGATCACGGTTTTCAGCTCGCATTGCCGCGCGCAGGAAGCCAGCACCTCGGTGGAGGCCGTGTAGTTCAAGTTGACGGGAACCTTCCCCATCAGCAGCGCGGCGAGATTCACCAGCGCACCCGGAACCGACGGCGGCAACAGGATGCCGACCATCTTCTGCTTGCTCCAGACCGGACGCAGACGCCCAGCCAGAAAGACTGTATGCGTGAGCGCTGCGCCAAAGGTGAGCTTCGGTGTGCGGCTGTCTGCCATGGCGAAGCGGAAGGGATGACGCCTTGCCGTATGAACGAACGAGCGGTGCAAAGTCCTCATGTAGCGCTTGCGCGCAAGGTAGGCCTCTGCTCCGAGTTCCAGCACCGCCTGTCTCACTTCCTGCGCTCCGCTCGTCGAAGGCATCGGCTTGCCAAAGGTCACGGTAACCGGGTACGGAATTCTGTGCGGAAGCTTCCACAAGAATCTCCCGCGCTCGAAGCTGAATATGGAGCCCCACACGCCCCCGAGATTCACCGGGATGATGGGAGCGTCTACGCCCTTCATGATCCTTTCCATGCCGCGCCGGAAGGGAAGCATCTGCCCGATGCGGGTCATCTGGCCCTCAGGGAAGATGCAGACGACCTCGCCATCGTGCAGGGCCTGAGTTGCCGTCCGCAAGGAATGAATCAGTTCGCGCGGACGAAGCTGGGAAGAAATTGGAATCACTCCCATGATCGTCGCGAATGGCTTGACCAGCCAATGATCGTAGGAGCCCTTGAACATCAGGAAGCGTATCGGGCGATCGATCGAGGCAATGAGCAGAACCGCATCGACCATCGAGACGTGATTCGGCACCAGCAGCGCGCCGCCCTTGGCGGGAACATTCTCGCGGCCCGTAAGATGGATGCGGTATAAGGTGTGGGTCGCGATCCAGAGCAGGAGCCGCAGCAAGGCATCCGGCAGCAGGTACAGCACGTATGCCGTTGCGGCTACGGTCACCAGTGAGACCGAAAGGAAAATCGAAGACGGGCTGAGATGCAAATAGTGCTGGAAAACGTAGTAGAGCCCGGCCGCTCCTCCGATCCCCACAAACGAGAGCAGGTTCGCCGCCGCAATTACCCCACCTTTATCTTTCTCGTCGGGACAGTGCTGGATCAGCGCATTCACGGGAACAGCAAAAAATCCGGCCGAGAATCCGAGCGCCGCGAACAGCGCTGACACATCGACGAATGAGAGGCTTCGCCTGAAGAGCAGGACGCCGAACACCGTCATGCCCACCGAGCCCAGCGGAATCAATCCATATTCGACCTTGCCACTGGAAAGATAGCCCGCGGCCAGGCTGCCCAGGCCAATGCCAATAGCGACCGCGGCTTGCAGCACTCCGGTGCCAGTCGAGCTGATGTGCAGAACGTCGCTGCCGTAGAAAACGATGTTCGCCGTCAGCAACGCACCGAGAAACCAGAAATACGTGTTGCCGAGAACCGCCAGCCAAAGCACACGATCCTGCCGGATGAGGCGTCCCTGAACCCAAAGGTCGCCAATCGGATTCGCGCGAAACTTCTTCGTCGGATTTGCGGACGGAACCCTCGTGATTCCAAGACTGAAAAGCAGGCCGACCAGAGACAACCCCAAAAAGATGAGACCCGACCAGCCTTGGCGCCCGTGAAATACATCGGCCAGAAATGCTCCCGAAACGCCGCCCCCGATTACCGCAAGAAAAGTTCCAAGTTCAAGCACGCCGTTGCCCCACGAGAGCTCGGGCTCGGGCAGCAACTCGGGCAGCAGTCCGTATTTGCAGGGACCGAACAGCGCCGCCTGCGTACTCGCCAGGAAGACCGCGGCCATCTCGAGGTTCAGGTTCTGCCAGCCCAGTCCCGCGATGGCCAGGACCATGACGGCCATCTCCAAGAACTTGGTCCAGATCGTGACCGTCCGCTTGCTGTACCGGTCGGCAAGGAACCCACCGGTCATCGAGAAAAGAATGAACGGGACTGAGAAGACAGTTCCAACCATCAGGACGAAGCGATCCCGGTCGGCCGTCCGCATCGCCATTCCCAGAATGATGAAGACCACCAGATTCTTGAGCCCGTTTTCGTTGAACGCCCCCTGAAACTGGGTGAGCACGAGCGACCAGAATCCCCGGCGCCAAGACGGCCCCTCCGTCGGTTCGGGAAGCGTTGCGGCAGTCGTATTGTCCGAGGTCTCGACTATAGTCGAGGCCGTGCCCTGCCTCATAAAAGACATCCTGATAACACACCTGCGAGTCTTGGGGTTCTGGACATCTTGTCATGAAGCGGATGGCGGTTCCAGTCACAACCGATACGGCCCTAGTAACTTTGGAGTCTGCCGAGGGGAAAAAGCGCAAGACTGGAGCCGGTCTGCGTTCTAGTATTTAGGCTTACAGAATCACGCACATACGGGGAGTCGCCGCTTCGTGGAACTCATTCTCGTACTGTTCGGGTTGTTAGCCGTCTCGGTACCCGCCACCATCGCCTACCTTCTCTGGCGACAGCACGACCTGCGGATCAAACTCCTCAAGGTGACTGAACTCACCATGGAGTTGAACGATGGGCTGCGGCGCGACTTGCTGGAGTTGAAGCGGCAGGTGGCGTCGGCTCCGCAGTCGGCGGTTGCATCCTCTCATGCCGAAGAGCCCCATCCCGCCGCCGCCGTAAAACAGGCGCCGATCGAAAAGCCTGCCGCCACAGTTGTGCCAGTCTCGAAGCCGGTCACCGTCGTCGAAAAGCGCGAAGCGGAAGCGTTTCCGGTTCATCTATCGCCACCTCCGGCGAAACCTGAGTGGCCCGTCGCGGAGAAACCGTCGCCGGTCCACCAGGTCACGGAGCAAAAGTTCGTTTCGCCGCCGATCGTCACGGCTCCTTCTGTCGCGTCACCGGTTGTGCCAAAGACACCCACCGCGCCGACAGCTCCGACTCTGAAGCCGGAATCTGCTGCCCCGCCTCCTCCTGCGGTTACCCCGCCTCCACGTTCGCCGCGAGAGACACCGCGGACGGGAGCTCCACCACCCACCCCTGCGGTGCCACCTCTGCCTCAGGCTGCTCGTGTCGCTCCGCCGCCCCAGTTGGCCACGCTCCACGCTCCCTCGCCGAAGGCAACTGCCCAGCAGCGCTTGAAGTCAGTGTTCGCGCTTGAAGAAGTCTTAGGCGGAAACTTGTTCGCCAAGTTCGGCATCATCCTTATGGTCATCGGGATTGCCTACTTTGGGAAGAAATACATCGGTGATCTTGGTCCTTTTGGCAAAGTGTTGCTCACTTTCGTGACCTCATTCTCGCTTCTCGGGGGCGGCATTCTCTTGGAGAAGCGAAACCGTTATCGCCTTTTCAGCTACCCGCTCATCGGCGGTGGATGGGCACTCCTTTTCTGGACGACATACGCGCTGAATCACGTGCAAGCCATGCGCGTTATGAACTCGGAGACGACAGATCTCATTTTGATGCTCGCCGTGGCCCTCGCCATGGTGGTGCACACGCTGCGTTATCGCTCCCAGGTTGTCACCGGGCTTGCGTTTCTGCTGGCTTACTGGACCATTTCCCTCAGTCACGACGACATCTACAGCCTCTCCTCCGGCGTGATCCTTGCCATTGGACTGGTGAGCATCGTCATCAAGATGGGATGGTTCGAACTCGAAGTCTTCGGCATCCTCTCGAGTTATCTCACTCATTTGTATTGGCTCTATCATCTGCTCGGTCCCCAAGGAGCGCATGGACAACCGTTCCCTGAGTTTCAAGCCAGCACGGGGATTCTCCTGTTCTACTGGCTGACCTATCGCATCTCCTACGTAGTCCGCAACACCAAGTCGCCGTATGAAGAGCACATTTCCAGCGCCGCGGCGTTGACCAACACTCTGCTGCTGCTCGCCACCATGAAGTTCCAGTCCGTGCATCCGGAACTTGCCTTTTGGGCTCTCCTGTTCATTGGTGCGGTGGAGTTCAGCCTCGGACAACTCCGGACCACGAAGCGCCGCCGCGAAGCGTTCGTGGTTCTGAGCGTTCTCGGCGCGGCGCTGATGATTGCCTCGGTCCCGTTCCGCTATTCGGGGAACGATGTTGCCATCCTGTGGCTGATCGGCGCCGAAGCCTTGCTCGCGGCGGGTGTCGTTGTCGGAGAAGTAGTTTTCCGGCGGTTAGGACTCTTCGCCGGATTGCTGGTGGCCTTACACCTGTTTCGAGTTGATCTGCCGCAACTCATCGCGGTCCGCCGGACGGGCGAGGACATGGTGCTGGCCGCCGGAATCATGTTCGCCCTGTGCGCCGTGGTTTTCTATCTGAACGCGCTCATGGTGGGTCACCGCTGGGCTCAGTATTTTGGCGATTCTCCCGACGAGCAACTACTCAGTATTCATTCCTACCTCGGCGGATTTGCGGCAGTGTCCGCTGCGTGGGCTTTGTGCTCGGAAGACTGGACGGTCCTGGCCTTCGCCGGCATCATGCTCGCCCTGGCAATGCTCGAACAAAAGCTTGAGTCCGGGCAACTGCAATTGCAGTACTTCACTCTCGCGGTGTTGAGCCTGTATCGGGTTATGGCATTTAACCTGCACAGGGAAGTCCGGCAATACACGCACGTTTCTACGCGCCTGATCACGTTGCCGATCGTTGCCTTAGCTTTCTATTTCACCGCCAGATGGTCGGCGGTCCGCGATGACGCTAATCAGCGAATGTTTCGCGGGTTCTTTGCCCTCGCCGGCACGAGCCTGGTGACCGCGCTCATCTATTTCGAGGTGCCGGAACTGTGGCAGCCGTTCGCCGCCATCGCCTTTGCGGTTCTGCTGTTGGAAGTTGGCCAGCAGATCGGGTACGACGTACTTGCGTGGCACGCCCATCTGCTAACCGGTTTGGCGTTGCTGGCGGCCCTTACCGCTGACCAAATGGGGGTCAACCGTGGGCACGATATCCCGCTGCACGCATTCGGAGCCTTGCCAGTGGTCGCAGGGGCGTACTGGGTCGCCCGGCGCATCAGCGTGGCAAATGTGGTCCATCACAGAATCGCCCGCATAGCCCATAGCTGGGCGGGCACGGCGCTGATGGCTTGGGTGCTCTACGAGGCCGTGCCCGCGCCATGGATTGCCGTTTCCTGGGTTGCACTTGCCGTCGCGCTTGCGCTGACCGTGCGCAGGGTCAGCTACAACCAACTCGCGTGGCAGGCCAATGCCGTAGCCGCGTGCGCGCTGGTGCGCTCCTACACCTTCAACCTGCAACTGCAAGATCCGCTTTGGCCGGGCTTTTCGCTTCGCATGGTAACAATTTCGATTGTGGCCGCGGGCCTTTACTTTCTTTCGCGCCAAGCCACCGTGCCTGACTCAGTATCACGCCGCGCCGTTTCTTATCTGCACACCTCCGCCGCCACCGCCTTGCTGGTCCTTCTGGTGTGGTACGAAGCGCCGAGTGGATGGCTCGCAGCAGTATGGGCGGTCTTTGCTCTTGTGCTGGCCTTGGTGGATCGTCGTTTTAAAGTCGAAGAACTGGCCTGGCAAGCTCACGCCCTGGCGGCCCTCACCATGCTGCGCAGTTTGACCGTGAATCTGCATGTGGTGGAAACCTGGCACGGCATCAGCGTGCGCCTGCTCTCACTCGCAATTGTCACGGTCGTTCTTTATGTCTTGTCCCGCGTCATTCGCATGCCGGAAGAATGGCGGCAGCGGGAGTTGCATCACATCTATTCGTGGGCGGCGTCCGCCTTGGTCACACTCCTCATGTGGTATGAGTTGCAGCCGCTGAGTGTTGCCGTGGGATGGGCCGTGTTTGGACTGGTACTTTTCGAGTACGGCATGTGGCGTCAGACCACGCAATTTCGCATGCAGGCCTATGTGGCCCTGACCGCTTCGTTTGGACGGATCTTCTTCGCGAACCTGACGGCCGACAATCCCGGCGAATTCTGGGGACCGCGTATCTATACCGTGCTCCCGATCGCGCTCATCCTCTTCTTTGTTTATGCCCAGGTCGGCTCCGGCGATCAGGGCGCTCAACTGGATCGCCGCCTGCGCCTCGACATGATCCTTGCCTATCTCGGCACAGGCACGGTCGTGGCGTTGCTCTATTTTCAATATGCCAACGATTGGCTGGTCGCCGCCTGGGCTGTGGTGGTGTTCGCTCTGCTGGGATTGGCTCTCCTATTGGGTCGCCCCGTCTTTTTGCATCAGGGTTTGCTGCTGACTTTGGGTGCCTGCATGCGTGGCGTGATGCACAACCTCTTCGGCGCAAGCTACTTCAGCGGTGGAGACTGGACCGGAAGGTATTTTGTTCTGGGCTCTGGAATAGCAGTCCTGCTGGCATGCTTGCCTTTCGCCTTCCGGCTCGGCGATCAATCCAAGTCTCGGCCAGGAAGGGGTCGAATGGGAGTGCTGGCGCGGCATCCCGAGCAGTTCATGTTTTTCGCGCCGGTGCTTTTGCTGACCGTCATGCTCGCGCTGAAGATGCGCGCCGGCATGGTGACGGTTGTCTGGGGCCTCGAAGGAGTCTTGATCATCCTTCTCGCTCTCGCGGTCAATGAACGCAGCTTTCGTCTAACTGGGCTGGGTTTGCTGTTGCTATGTCTCGGCAAGATTCTGGTGCGCGACGCCTGGGGACTCGCCCCACGCGACCGCTACGTCACGTTTATCATTCTAGGTGCGGCGTTATTGCTGGTTTCCTTCCTTTACACTCGATATCGCGAAGCCATTCGCCAATTTCTATGATGCGCCGAGTCGTCTTTCTGATCGTGCTCTTGGTTGGCGTCACGGCGCTCTACTACAGCCAGCGCCGGCGCGAACCGACGCCGGTGTCGGCCAACGCGGTCGTGGCTCTGGCAGCCGATGCCCAGCGCGACCTCGCTCGAGTTCCGATGCACTTCACGCGAATTTCAGACCGCGAAGAAGTAACCATCGGCAAGGAACTCGCCCAGAGGTATTCGACTCCTGCTGCCACGTTGAGCCCGGAAGAGCACGCCCTTGAAAGCTATATTGCTCGGGTGGGGAATTCCGTAGCTGCTCACGCGCACCGGCCCTTGCCTTATTCCTTCCATCTTCTGCTGGAGCGCGAGATGATCAACGCCTTCTCCCTGCCAGGCGGTTCCGTCTACGTCGGCGAGGGCCTGCTCGACGTGATGACGAGCGAAGATCAACTCGCATTCATCCTCGGACACGAAATTGAGCACATCGATCACTACCACTGCGCGGAACGGGTACAGATTGAAGCCCGGCTTCGCCACTTGGATCTCGACATACTTGGCGCAATCCTGCAAATTCCTTTTGAGGTCTGGCAGGCGGGCTACAACAAAGACGAAGAACTCGAAGCTGATCGCGAGGGCATGCGCGTGGCTGTTCTGGCAGGCTACTCGCCGTACGGCGCAGTCAGCCTTTTCGAAGAATACGCCAAGCTACATCGGGAGTATGTGATTCACGCGGAGGGCCCGGAAGAAGAACTCTCCGAGCTTGCCATCCAAAGCCTGCAGGGCTATTTTCGTTCTCACCCTTTGCCCTCCGAGCGACTGGCGCAGGCGCACGCCGTGATTACTCAGGAGGGCTGGCGAGACCGCCAGAAGCAGAAGCCATTTCGTATCGAGTACGAAGTCCACAACGGTGAGTACGTAAAGTAATCGCTCACTGGCCTCCGGCCAGTTCGCGCAGTCGTTCAGCAGCGCTCTCGGCAGTGATGTCGCGCTGCGGGCTTCCCAGCATTTCGAATCCCACCATAAATTTGCGAATCGTCGCCGAGCGCAGCAGTGGCGGATAGAAGTGGGCGTGAAAGTGCCACTCGGGGTGATCAGACCCATCCGTGGGCGACTGATGAAATCCCATGGAGTAAGGGAAGGGCACCCCGAAAACTTTGTCATACGTGGAAGTAACCCGCTGCAGCATCGCGGCAAGAGAGCGGACCTCGTCCGTGGCGAACTGCACCATATTCCCGATGTGCCGGCGGCTGCACACCAGAGTCTCGAAGGGCCATACTGCCCAGAAGGGCACGAGGGCAACGAAGCCTTCGTTGGAATACATCAGCCGCACATGTTGTTTTTCTTCCAAAACGACATAGTCACACAGAAGGCAGCGGCCGTGGGCCTTTTTATAAGCGTGCTGTGCAATCAATTCCTTTTTGGGCGCCTCTGGAATCGAAGCCGTCGCCCAAATCTGGCAATGCGGATGCGGATTGCTGGCGCCCATCATGGCGCCGCGATTCTCGAAAATCTGCACGTGGCTGATATTTTCCAGGTTGCCGAGTTCGCGGAATTGTTCGATCCAGGTTCTGACCACGAGTTCAATTCCGTCCACTCCCATGGTAGCCAGCGTGAGATCGTGCCGCGGAGAGAAGCAGATCACCCGGCAGGTTCCCGGCTCCGCCTCAGCGACCAACAGCCCCATGCTTTCGATGTCGAGACGATCCCTGGCCGTGTTCGGATTCAAGGCGGCGAAGTCGTTTTCGAAAACGAATGTCGAAGGGTAGACCGGATTGCGAACTCCGCCGGCCCGCGCGTTTCCAGGACACAGATAGCAGCTCGGGTCGTAGGCCGGCTCGGACGCGCTTGGTAGCGACGCGACTTCTCCCTGCCAGGGCCGCATGGTGCGGTGAGGCGACACCAACACCCACTCGTTGGTCAAAGCATTCAGCCTGCGATGAGGGTCTTCCGTGAGTTTCAAGTTGGCAACCTCGCAGCATTTTACGATGGAGATGGCCCTTCATCCGCAAGTCCAAAAAAGAATCCTCAATACGCCGACTTTGCGACTCCGAACCTCCGCATTTCCGTCCCACGTGGCATAATCGTCGGCAAACATTCTCTAATCCGGGGCCAACCGATGCGACGTGTCCTGATTCCCGCCTGCCTTTGTGTCCTGGTTGCAGTTCTGCCTTGCACCGCTGCCAATCACAAGTCGCTGCAGATCTACTTCATCGATGTCGAAGGCGGCCAGTCTACCCTGATTATCAGTCCCTCAGGCCAATCGGTGTTGATCGATACCGGCTGGCCCGGATATGAGGGTCGCGACGCGGACCGCATCGTGGCAGCCGCCCACCAAGCCGGTCTCAAGCAGCTCGACTACGTTCTGATCACGCACTACCACCGCGACCACGTCGGCGGCGTGCCGCAGTTGGCCGATGGTATCAAGATCGGAACCTTCATCGACCACGGACCGAATCTCGAAGATTCCGAGGTCACTCGCACCGACTACACCGCCTACGAAAAAGCCATCGCCGGGCATGCTCATGTCGTGGTCAAGCCCGGATGGGGCCTGCCCATTAAGGGAATCGAGGTCCGTATTCTGAGTGCCGCCGGGGACCACATCACAAGCCCCCTGCCCGGAGCGGGCGAGGCGAATTCCTACTGTACCGCTGAACCCGCCGCCGAGGTCGACAAGACCGAAAACGCCCGTTCCATCGGCGTTCTGGTTACCTATGGCAAGTTCCGTTTTCTCGACCTGGGCGATCTCACCAAGAAGAAGGAATTAGAACTCGCTTGTCCCAACAATTTGCTGGGGACCGTTGACCTTTTTCTTGTGACGCACCATGGGGCGGACCTTTCCAATCCCAAAGCTCTGGTGTGGGCGCTGCATCCGCGCGTGGCAGTGTTCGACAATGGGCCGCGTAAGGGAGCGAGTCCCGCCGCATGGCGGATCGTCCACGATTCTCCGGGGCTGGAAGACCTGTGGCAAGTTCACTACGCTGCCCAATCCGATCGCGATCACAACGTCGCCGAGGAGCGCATCGCCAATGTAAAGGAGAATTGCGAAGGCAAATTCATCAAAGCATCGGCGGAGGCCGATGGTTCCTTCGCATTGACCAACGGCCGAACCGGCGCTCAGAAGAACTATTCCGGGAAATAGCGAGAGTGGAACCCAACCCATGATCGTGATCGTGATGGGAGTCGTTGGCTCCGGCAAGACGACGATCGGAAGTCTGCTGGCTGCCGAACTCGGCTGGCAATTTGCCGATGCCGATGAGTTTCATCCCCAAGCAAACGTGGAAAAAATCCGTCACGGCATCCCGCTCACCGATGCCGATCGCCAGCCCTGGCTAGAGCGTCTTCGCACCGAGATCACTCAGTGGATCGCCGCCGGCAGCAACTTTGTGCTCGCGTGTTCGGCCCTGAAGCGCGCCTACCGCCAGGAACTCGCAGTCAGTCCGCAGGTTCGTTTTGTATATCTGAAGGGAAGTGCCAGCCTCATTGCCCAACGTCTGCGCTTACGGCACGGTCATTTTGCCGACCAGAAGATTCTCGCCAGCCAGTTCGGCGATCTGGAGGAACCCGAGGCGGCGTTAACCGTCGAAATCACCGGCACACCCCAGCAGATGGTCGCCGAGATTCGCCAAAAGCTCGGCATAGCGTAGAATCCTCGGGCATCAAAATCAGCCTGCGGGAGTGGCTCTTGGACTCAGCACGCGACCGCCTCGAACTCGACGTTATTTCAAGATTGATGTGGCGGCTGATGCCATTTCTCTTCCTGCTTTACATCGTCGCCTACCTCGACCGCATTAACGTCAGCTTCGCCGTTCTGCAGATGGGGGAGCCACTTCATCTCACGGATAAGGTCAAAGGGCTCGGCTTTGGAATGTTTTTTGCCGGCTACTTCTTTTTTCAAGTACCCAGCAATCTGGTGTTACAGAAGATGGGCGTGCGCCGCTGGATCTCCGGTCTAATGGTGACCTGGGGCCTCGTTTCTTGCTCGATGATCTTCATCCGTGGGCCGGTCAGTTTCTATGTGCTGCGTTTTCTGTTAGGGGCGGCGGAAGCGGGATTCTTCCCCGGCATGATCCTTTACCTCAGGCAGTGGTTTCCGGAACGTGCCCGCGCCCGCGCGGTCGCCTGGTTCATGACCGCGAACCCGCTGGCGGGGGTGATTGGCAGCCCAATCTCCGGCGCGTTGTTAGGACTTCACGGAGCTGGACTGGCGGGATGGCAGTGGCTGTTCCTGCTCGAAGGCACCCCCGCCGTCGTTCTGGGAGCCACGGTCTTTTGGGTATTGGCCAACAGCCCAAAGGAAGCGCGGTGGCTTTCGGACCAGCAACGCACATGGCTGGTTGATGAGTTGGAACGCGAGCAGAGGGAAGACTCAGTCCCGCAGCGCGAAGGCTTGTGGTCCGTCCTCGCCAGTTGGCGGGTCTGGGCGCTTTCGATCGTATATTTCGGACTGCCCACCTGCATGTATGGCGTCACTGCTTGGCTGCCGACGGCGGTCCACAGTTTGTCGAGGCTCAGCGATCAAATGATTGGGGTCGTAGTTGCGATCCCCTATTTGGCTACGGCAATCGCCATGGTTCTGGTCGGGCGGCATTCCGACCGGTCCCGCGAACGCCGATGGCATACCGCCTTGCCAGGTTTCCTGGGAGCGACGGCCTTGGTCGTGGCGGCCTATGGCCGAGCGCCATTAACCGTCATTACGGGAATGAGCTTGGGAATGCTGGGCGCACAATCAATGGCTGGGCCGTTCTGGGCGATGGCTACTTCTCGCATGAACGGCGCCACCGCCGCCGCTGCGATTGCGGTGATTAATTCGATCGCTAACCTCGGCGGATACTTTGGCTCCTCCATCATCGGACTCCTGCGTTCGCCACGCGGAGGTTTCCGCGGCGGTTTGCTGTCAATCGGCGCCGTCCTGGCGGGGAGTAGTTTCCTGGCGGTGGTGGTGGGATCCCAACCGTCGCGGCGTAGCTCGATTTGAGACGCCCAATCCAGACACCGTTAGAGGGGCCACCCCTCGTGTGTCAAAAACGGCACAAACTGCAAACCGCGGCTTCGCGTAATCGCCTCAATTGTTTACAATAGGACCTTCGCCTGTCTGCTGGCTCCTAAGCCCTTCATAGGCGACGACAAGCATTTTGGAACAGCCAAACCACAATCCCAGTGCGGCCCCCACCGTCTACTGGCGGGTCGAAGGCAGCCTGCTGGACCTGACCGTGGTCAGGCCGGTGGCGTTTTTCACCTGGAACGCCCAGACGTTCGCCGAACGTATTCGGCGACGGGGCCTCATCTTCCTCATGGCGCTGCTGCGCCCGTTTCTCTATTCCACCAACCGTAAGTTTGCCACGCGGGTGGTGCACACCGTCCTGCGCGGTGTGACCCGCGACCGCCTCGATCTGCTGGGTGAGGAATTCTTTTACTACCAGCTGAAGCCGCGACTGAAACAGCCCGGTGTGCGACAGGTGCAGGAACTTGTGCAGGCCGGGGCGGATGTCGTGCTGGTGAGCCAAGCGCTGGAGCATATCATGCGTCCGCTGGCCCAGCACCTGGGCGTCAAGCACATTGTCGCCAACCGCCTGGAGTTTCGTGACGGCACCGCGACTGGCAGGCTCCTCGATCCCGTAATCCGGCCGCGCGGCGCATTCGCCCCCTTCCGTGAAAATATGCCGGACGGCCGTCGCGCCCCCAAGACTTTGGCCCGCCATCTTGACCTTTCTCTCGAGACGCTTCGAACTGCGGTCATTCCGGCCCAGCGCGAGGCCGCTTTGCAACCTCGGCCCGTCGTTTACTTTGAAGACCACAAGCAGGCCCAGGGATTCTCGGTTCGCCGTGCATTCGCCGGGAAGCACGTCTTGCTGATCGGAGTCACCGGATTCATCGGAAAGGTTTGGCTTGCGAGTACGCTGCTGGATTTGTCCGGCATTGAACGGATCTATCTGCTGATTCGCCGCCAGAAGTCGAACCCTGCCGAGCGCCGCTTCGAGAAAATGGTCGAAGAGTCGCCCGTCTTCGATCCGCTATTTGAGAAATATGGTGCGAGGCTCCCCCAGTTTCTGCGTCAGAAAGTCGAGGTCGTCGAGGGCGATGTGACCCAGCCCGGCCTCGGCCTGAATGCCGAGACGGCGCGCCACCTGCAGAAGCATCTCGACCTGATCATCAACAGTTCAGGGCTGACCGATTTCAATCCCGATCTGCGCGATGCGCTCGCCACCAACACCGATGCGGCGGTGAATATCCTCGAATTTACCCGAACCGCCCCCCATGCGGGTCTCGTGCTTCTTTCCACCTGCTATGTAGCCGGCGAGCAGGACGGCCGGGTCGCTGAGAAGATCACCCCCAACTACAATCCGCGCGGCCTCGCCGACTTCGACGCCGAGCGCGAATGGAACGCACTGCACGAGTTGGTCAAACGAGCTGAGGCGCAGTCCGAGAGCGAAGAGGTCACTTCGGGCCTGCGCATGCAAGCGCGAGCCAAAGAGCACGCCGCCAAAGACTTGCAGGGAGCGGCTCTCGAAAACCAGATTCGCAAGAATCGCGTCCGCTGGCTGAAGACCTACCTGACGGAAAGCGGGACGCGACGCGCCAAGGAACTGGGCTGGCCTAACACTTACACACTGACCAAGAGCCTGGCAGAGTCCCTCTTGGCTAAGCGCGGCGCGGGCCTGCCGATTGCTGTCGTCCGTCCCGCCATCGTTGAGACTTCAGTCTCCAAGCCATTCCTGGGATGGAATGAGGGCATCAACACTTCCGCTTCGCTGTCCTATTTGCTGGGAACCTACTTCCGCCAGCTTCCGTCCAAGGAGAGCAAGCGCCTCGACATTATTCCCGTGGACGCCGTCTGCGCCGGCATGACTCTGATCGCCGCCGCGGTCATGGAACGGCGCCACCACCCCCTCTACCAACTCGCAACTTCGGTGACCAATCCTTGTGACATGGGCCGATCGATCGAGTTGACATCCTTGGCCCACCGCAAACACTACCGCGCCCAGGAAGGCCTGGAATCCTGGCTGCGCCTGCGTTTTGACGCGATTTCCGTTTCCAAGACGCGCTACAACCGCATGTCCGCTCCCGCGCAGAAGGCGATCGTGAAATCCATCCAGCGCATCATGTCACCCTTACCGCTAAAGAAAGCGCCGCTGGTCAAGACCGAGCGCAGTTTGGAGCGCGTCGAAAAGCTGATTGAACTGTTCGAACCCTTCATCCTGCTGAACGAGCATGATTTCGCCGCCGAGAACATTGAAAAGCTGTCACACGCTCTCGTGCCCGAGGAGCGCAAGGTTTTCGGATACAATACGCGCGGGCTTGATTGGTGGGACTACTGGATCAACATTCACATCCCGGCGCTTCGCCGGTGGACCTATCCTCTGATTGAAGGCCGACCGCTGGAGGCACGGCCTCCCCGCAACTTTCAACTTGCACCCGCAAACGGAGATGCCGTGAAGACCGGGACCGACGGAGCCACGTGGCGATATTCCTGACCGGATCGACCGGATACATTGGCGCCCACGTTGCCGCAAATCTGCTGGAAAGGCATGGCGCTGCCTTGAACCTGCTGGTTCGGGCCCGCGATGTGCAGGAGGCACAGTTGCGGTTGTGGCGTGCACTGCAGTTGCACCTGGATTTCCCGCGCTTCTATGAATATCTGGAGACCAAGGTGCGATTGTTTTGCGGAGACCTGACTTCGCCCGGTTTCGGCTTGAACCGTGATGAGTACGACCGGTTGATACACACCACCGACTCCGTCATCCACTGCGCGGCTTCCTTGAACCGCAAGTCGGAGAAGAGTTGCCTGAACGTGAATTTGCGAGGGACATTGGAGGTCCTGACCCTGGCGCGCCATGCCGAGCACTATCATGGCCTGCGCCGCTTCAGCGAAGTCAGCACCGTAGCCGTGGCCGGAAAGCGCAAGGATGAGGTCGTCACCGAGGATCAGTCGATCGAGTGGGACCGCTCCGATTACGATCCCTACGCCCGCACCAAGAAGTTTTGCGAGCACATGACACGAGTCCTGCTGCCGGACACGCCTACGACCGTTTTCCGCCCCAGCATCGTGCTGGGCGACAGCCGCCATGCGGAGACGACCCAGTTCGATATGGTCAAGGCATTCGTATTCCTGGCGGGCCTGCCCGCGCTGCCGTTTCGTCCCAGTGACAAGATCGATATCGTGAATGTGGATTTTGTGGCCGACGCAATTGCGACCCTGCACCAGAAGGATCAGCCGCAGTACGACACCTATCATCTGTCCTCGGGTACGGCGTCCCAGACATTCCGCCAGTTGACGACGGTCCTGGCCGCGCAGCAGCAGAAACGCGCGCCTGTGTTCCTGCCCTTTACGGAAAAGCCGTTCGCCAGTTCGGTCAACTTCCTTTCTACCCGCAAGGGCCCTACCGGCCACGGTGCTTCGCTCCTGAAAGTTTTCATGCCTTACCTGGTGTGGAACACGGTCTTCGACAACACACGAGTGACTGCTGAGTTGGGGCGGAAGCCGGTTCCGTTCTCGCAGTACAGTTTTCCGTTGCTAAAGTTCAGTCGGGACAACCAGTTCGAGTACAAATACAAACCCTGGCCGGCGGCCGCGGGAGGTACCGCCGCATGATGGACTTGATTCTCGAAGCGTGGGTCAGCGGTAACATCGAGCGCAAGAAACTGGGATGGATGCTCGGAGCAGGCAAACCCTGGCAGCCGGGCGAGAAATTGAAGCTGCTCTTTGCCGGTTACAACGGCACACGCAACATGGGCTCGGACGTTCGTGTCGAAGAAATGTTGCGCCAGATCCGGCACATCCTCGGGGCCGACCGTTGCGACTTCAGCGTGATGAGCTTTAACTTCGAGCGCTCCCGCGGTTATTTTGAAAATACTGCGCAAGTGCATCTGCCTGACATCTTTCCGCCTTTTCTCGCCAATGAAGTTCCCAGGCACCACGGGGTCGTGGCCTGCGAAGGTTCGATGTTCAAAAGCAAATTTGCCAATGCGCTGGCCACCATGATGATCGGCTCGCTGGGAATCGCCGCCGCGCAGAACAAACTCTCCATCGGCTACGGTTCCGAGGCGGGACACATGGATCCGGTCGTCCGCAAAATGTGCGCACGCTATTGCAAAAATTCTCTGGTCATCACGCGCAATGAAGAGTCCCGCACGGTGCTGCGGGACTTGGGCGTGCCGACCGAACTGGGCACCGATACAGCATGGACCTTCGACCCTCGTCCGCCCGAGTACGGACGAAGTGTTCTGCGGCAGCTGGGCTGGGATGGCCAAACCCCGGTTCTGGTCGTCTGTCCCATCAATCCGTTTGAATGGCCGGTGAAAGCTTCGATCGGGAAGCTGGCTTTGCACACCGTGGCGGGAGCATACAAACAGAGCCACTACCGCGGACCTTATTTCCACAATTCCGGTCCAGCGGCCGACGCCGCCTACGCGCGATACCTGAACGCAATTGCCAACGCTGTCGCCAGGTTCCGCAAGCAGCGAAACGTGTTCGTGATTCTGGTCGCGACCGAACGCCTCGATTCACGCCCGGCCCATCGCATTTCCGAAACGCTCGGTGGGGTACCGGTACTCACCTCCGACGAGTACAACATGTACGAGCTGGTCAGCATTCTCCGTGCCTGCCACATGATGGCCTCTTCGCGCTATCACGGCATTGTGACGTCGATGCCGGCGCTGGTGCCCTCAGCCGGCATCACAATGGACGAGCGCATCGGCAACCTGATGCGCGAGCGCGGCCACCAGGAATTGCTCATGAATGTCGATGATCCGGACCTCGAGCAGAAATTACTGGCAGCTCTTGAGACCCTGGTCACCGACGGCGAGCGCATCGCCGACGGCATTGCACGCACGGTAGTGAAGAATCTGAAGTTGATGGCGCGGATGGGCGTTTTTTTTGAAGAAGAAGTCCAGCGACGGTATCCCGAATTTTCCACGCGCCGGGGCGAATGGAGTTGGGAAGACTACTTGCCTCCAATGAGTGCCTCGCTGCGTGAGTTGGTTGCGGCCTACAGCTGATTTCGAAATCCGGTAAGAAGCGCATGCCTTTCTTCGGGGAAATATTTTCGCAATTGAAAGCGGGAGCAGGCACCACGGTGCTGCAGGAAATCCGCGACGACCGCGTCACAGGTGTGACTGGCGCCGAACTCCTCGAGTTAATCGGCAAGGCGCGGACCTTCCTCGCCAGCAAACGCCTGAAAAAAGGCGACCGCTGCGGACTCCTGGCGACCAATAGCATTCGCTGGGTGGCCATGGATTTAGCAGCCATGGCGGAGGGCCTGATCGTCGTCCCGCTTTATTTCCGCCAGGCTCGAGCGGAACTGGTTGCGATGATGAAAGACAGCACGCCATCCCTGGTTTGCTGCGGCGAGGCGCCGTTGCGCGATGGAATTCACGAGACTTGGCCCGAGGCGCCGCCGCATTTCCTGTTTGACGAGATCTTTGCCGGTGCCGAGGGTGTTCAGTTGGATCGCCCGCAAGTTCGCGACGCCGATCCCGTCACCATCATCTACACCTCCGGCACTTCCGGCGAGGCCAAAGGGGTAGTGCTAACCGGGGCCAATGTGGGCTTTATGCTGGGTTGCACCGCGGCCCGGCTCGACCAGCTGATGGGCGGCCGGTCCGAGCACGACCACATCTTCCACTACCTTCCGTTCAGCTTTTGCGCATCCTGGATCGCTGTGTTGACTTTCCTGAAGCGCGGGAGCCTGGTAACCCTGAACACCGATTTAACCAAGATTCCCGCCGACATGCCGGCGGTAGCGCCGCATTATTTTCTCAACGTACCCCAGTTGCTGGAACGGATGCGCCGCGGCGTGGATGAACAGATCGCGCAAAAGGGCGGGATCGCACAGGCGATCTATTCGCGAGCGAAGGCCGCGTGGACTCGAACGGGAAGCGCTCCCCCATCAAGCCGCGGCATCTGGCTGTGGCTCGCCGATGCCCTCGTCTTTCCCACCATCCGCAAGAAAATGTTCGGCGAGAATCTGAAGGCCCTCATCTGCGGCTCAGCTCCGCTCACTCCCGAGACTCAGGACTACTTTCGCATGCTCGGCGTTCCCGTGTTGCAGGTTTACGGGTTGACCGAGACAACCGGTATCTGCACCATGGACGATCCCGCAAACCCGGTGCCCGGCCGCGTTGGACCGGCGATCCCCGGGATAGAAATGAGGCTGGGCGAAAATGATGAGATCGTGGTCCGCGGTCCCAACATTTTTCCGGGCTACTGGAACCGTCCGCAGCAAACCGCAGAAGTGCTGCGCGACAGATGGTTCCACAGCGGCGACCAGGGCGAGCAGGATGCCTCGGGCAACTGGCGCATCGTCGGCCGGATCAAAAATCTAATTGTCCTCGGCTCCGGCCACAAGATTGCTCCTGAGACCATCGAAGACGAAATCGCCCGCCTCCTGCCCGATGCACAACAAGTGGTCGTGGTGGGCAACGGCCGCGGCTATCTTTCCGCGATCGTCACCGGAACCGTAACTTGGAATCAGGTGCGAGCCGCTCTCGATGGCGTGAATCCTGACCTGCCGCACTACAAACAGGTCCGTGCATTCTGTTTGTGCTCCGAGCCCTTCTCCATTGAGAATGGCCTTCTCACTGCCAATGGGAAGCTGAAGCGCGACTTGATCTCCGCTCGTATGAAGAACGAGATCGAGGATATGTATCGCGCGAAGGTGGCGGTGTAAGAGTGGATCGTCCCCAGGCGTCACTAATGAAACGATTTCAAGGAAAAACTCTCTCCTGGACCTGGCAGTCGGGAATCATCGAAGTAGTGCTGCATCGCGAGCCCTGCAATGAAATCAGTTCGCTCACGCTGGAAGAACTCGAAAAACTAGTCGCCGTGCTCGAACAACTGAGCACCGAAGCGCACGCCCTCATCCTGCACAGTGCCCTGAAGCCCGGATTCTGCGCCGGTGCTGACTTGAGGGAACTCTATGGCTGGATTCAGGAGCACGGGCAAGCAGAAGTAGTCCGCCACGCCCGCGCCTACCTGGAGCGCATTCACCAAGTGATGAACACGATTGACGCCGCGCCCCTGACCACAATCGCAGCCGTGCATGGCGTAACCTTCGGAGGTGGCTTCGAACTGGCTCTGGCGTGCGATCTCATCATCGCCGACAAAATGACGCGCTTCTGCTTTCCCGAGTTGCGCCTGGGGCTGATTCCCGGATATGGCGGGATCCCGCGCCTGAAGCGGGATTTAGGCAATGCAGTCGTTCGCGATCTGCTGCTGACGGGACGCAGCTTCAACACGACCAAAGCGCAGCAGATTGGTCTTGTCAGCCAGGTTGTCGGCGAAGGCGAGGCACTGCGGGCAGCGCGCGCCACGGCAGTCCAGATGGCGAAATTCGATCGCGTGACAGCGGTTGCGGCCAAGCGCTTCATCAAGCCCATCCCGGAGGCTGAACTCCGGCAAGAAATCGACATCTTTTGTGAGTTGCTCGAGCGCCCAGCCGTACAAGCCGGGCTGAAGAAATTTGTGGAAAGCACGGATGCCCAGCCGTATTTGCCATAATTCGTAACGAGAAAGATAGAATGACTCGAATGCAAACAACCGATCAGACTCTCGATGAAATCCTGGCCCTCGCCGCCGCGCACTTTAAGGTTCCGCGCGAAAAGCTTGCTCCCGATGACGACTTCTTCAAGACGCTCGGCATCGACAGCCTGCAGACCCTCGACTTGCTGACGAAAGTGGAGAACCACTTCGGCGTCGAGCTCCCGGACTACGAACTGCAAGGCGTGACCGACTTCCGCACGCTGGCCGGTAAGATTCGGGCGCGTCTGTGACACCGATTTGCGATCGTCGATTGCCAATTGCTGTTCGATCAAGGAGCTAGATTGCCAATTGGCAATCGGAAACCGGCAACCGACAATTCTTGGTTTCAAATGCTCGATCTCCGTCAATACACCTGCCTGGGCGCGGCACTGCGCGATGCCCTCGACCGCTTCTCCTCCGAAGTCTGCCTGATCGAGGCCGATCGCGATCGCGAGAAAGTCCGCCTGACCTATTCCGACTTCAAGGAGATTGCCACGCCGCTGACCCGCGCGCTCGAAGATGCCGAATTCGATCCGGGTGACCGGGCCGCCATCATCATGACGAATCAGTCGAAATGGCTGATTTCCGCCTACTCGATTTTCTACTGCGGCGGCGTACTCGTGCCGCTGGACTACAAACTGACCGCCGCCGAACATCTGCAACTCCTGACCCACTCGAAAGCCAAGTTGCTCATCGTCGAGTATCACCTGTGGCGGGCCATCATGCAGTCCCCCGAATTCCACAAGATCGGTACGAAATTGGTGCTGGTGACGGAAGCCCCGCTGGGCGCGGATTTGGCGGGCGCGTTTCGTTTTGAAGATTTCAAGCGCAAAGGCGCTCCCGACTTCATCATGCGCCAGCGCGATGACGTAGCCGGTATCGTCTATTCCTCAGGAACCGGTGGCCGTCCCAAGGGCTGCGTGCTCACCCATGAAAATTATCTCGAGCAATGCCGGGCGCTCACCGCGTGGTATCCGTTCTGGCCGGGTGTCCGCTACCTCAGCATCCTGCCTACGAACCACGCCATCGACTTCATGGTCGGCTTTATCGGGCCGTTCGTGTGCGGCGCGTGCGTCGTGCATCTGCGCACGCTCCGCCCCGAGTTTGTGCGCGACGCCTTCGTCCGTTACCGCATCACTTACGTTTCGTTGGTTCCGATGATCGTCAAGAATCTGGAGCGCGGCCTGCGCGCCAAGTTCGACGAACTGCCCACGTGGAAGCGGGCCTTGCTCAACGCGATGATCGCCGCCAACAAACTTCTGACCCGCCGCAGGCCAAGGGTGAAACTCAGCCGCATGTTGCTCCCCGGCGTGCATCGTGGATTTGGCGGCGAGTTGCTGGCGCTGATCACAGGCGGCGCGTTTGTCGAGCCCTCGATCATGCAGTTTTTCTACGACCTCGGAATTCCAGTGGTGAACGGTTATGGCCTCACCGAGGCCGGGACCGCTCTCACGCTCAACGATCTCAAGCCCTTTCGTGCCGATACCGTCGGCAAACCCCTTCCGGGCGTCGAACTGCGCCTGCTAAACCCCGACGCGGACGGAATCGGTGAAGTCGCAGTCCGCAGCAAGACCGTCATGTCGCATTATCTCGACGATGCTGAACTAACGCTGGAGACGATCGTCGACGGCTGGCTTCTGACGGGCGATCTCGGCCGATTTGACGGCCACGGTCATCTCCAGCTTTTTGGCCGCAAGAAAAACATGATCGTCACCGAGGGCGGAAAGAACATCTACCCCGAGGATATCGAGACCGTCTTCGATGCGTTGCCTGTAAAAGAATACTGCGTCTTTGCCGCGAACTACATCTGGCCGAAAAAGGAACTCGGCCGCGAGAAATTGGTTCTGATCCTGCGCCTCGAGCAAAACCAGAAATTCGACCACCGCCTCGCGGAAGATGTCTTGGCGCGAAACCGGAGGCTGCCCGATTTCAAGCGCGTCGGCGGATATCTACTCTGGGAGAAAGATTTCCCGCGCACCGCCTCGATGAAGATCAGGCGACAAGCGTTGGCCGAAGAAATCGGCCCGTCGGTGGACCAGAGTAGCGTTGTGAGCCTGTGAACAGCCGCTGACATTCAGCCGCGGCGTGCGGGTGGGGTAACGCAGCTTACACTTTACAGTTCAAGGATCGGGACCTTGAGGGAAGACTATCTCGCGATTGTGAATCCGGCAGCCGGTGGTGGGCGGAGTCGCAGGTTGCTGGGCCCCGCGCTCGAGCGCTTGCGCGCGGGAGGCATCGACGTCAAGGTGGCCGAAACTCGCGCCCCTAACGACGCAACAAAAATCGCCCTCGACGCTTATCAGCGTGGGGTTCGGAACTTCATTGCTGTTGGCGGTGATGGCACGTCCTTCGAGGTCGTGAACGGCCTTTACCCGCGGGCGTCCGGCGACCGTCCTACGTTGGCGTTCTTGCCTCTGGGCACGGGCAATTCTTTTCTGCGCGATTTCAGCGACCGCGGCGTCGAACACGCCATCGAGTCGCTGCTTGCCCACCGAACCCGAACCTGTGACGTCATGCGCCTCCGCCACCGAACCGGCGTGATTCACTACATCAATCTGCTAAGCATCGGGTTCTCCGCCGACGTGGCGACGCTACGTGCGCGCCGTTTCAGCGCATGGGGAGAACTGGGCTACATGGCATCGATCTTCCTGACGCTAGCTCGTTTCAACCGCCGCCCATTTCCGGTTCGCGTCGAGGCTGAAACGAAGTTTGACGATCGCCGCTGTTTGTTCCTGACCTTCAATAACAGCAAGTTCACGGGTGGGACGATGATGATCGCCCCCAGGGCCGAGATCAATGACGGCCTGATCGAATACGTCCGCTGGGGCCCGATCGGACGACTTGGCCTGATCCGCAACCTGCGCGGTCTCTACGATGGCACACACATTCAGCACCGCCTTGCCGAGTGCAAGTCCGTACGCAGGGTCGAGTTCAAACTCGATGCCCCAGTCGACGTCATGGTCGACGGTGAGGTGCTGACCCTTCACTGTGAAGAACTCGACCTGCTGCCGGCAGCACTCAACGTCGTCGCCTAGCCGCCGTGATATAAGAATGAGTCATGTCTGAAGCACGAAGAAAAAAGCAGCAGGAGCGCGTCGGCGACAGCCCGAGCAGCGCGATGACCAAGAAGTCCCTGATTTGGGGAGGAATCGTCGTCCTGTTCGCCGCCGTATACCTCGGGGGCTGGTATTACAAGAACCACAAGTACGACAAGTTCGCGCGATGCCTGGCCACGAAGCAGGCAAAGATGTATGGCCTCTATTGGTGTCCCCACTGCATCGAACAGAAAGAAATGTTCGGCGAGTCGTTCCACTACGTTAATTACGTAGAGTGCGCCGTCAAAGGCTCTACAGAAATGGCGCCGCAGTGCAAGATCGCGGGAGTCAAACTATTTCCAAGTTGGCAATTTGCCGACGAACCGCCGAAGGAAGGCGTCTTATCGCTCGAAGCCTTGAGCGACAAAACCGGGTGCAGCCTGCCGTGACCGGCTCTGGGCCCATTCCTCCAGCGCAAGCCGCGACACCGGCTCGCAACCGAATTCTCTTTGCATTGATCGCAGCTTTGTCGTTGGCGGGCGTGATCGATTCCGCGATCTCTCTCGAGCGTCACTACGCCAAGTCAGCGACCCAATTCTGCGATTTCAGCCAGCGGTTCAGCTGCGACATCGTGAATCGCAGCGAATATTCGAGCATTATTGGGATCCCCGTAGCCGGCATCGGCGTCGCCGGCTATGGAGTGCTGTTGGCGTTGGCCACATTGCTCCGCACCCGCCCCCAGACCCCCAACCGCCTGCTGGGCGCGGCCATTGCCGGATTAGCCTTCGCTCTTTATCTGACCTACGTGGAAGCCTATGTTCTGGAGACGTGGTGCATCTTGTGCCTGCTATCGCTCGTCTTCATCTCTCTGATCAGCCTCCTCGCACTGATCGTAAAGTTGAAGGCTACATAGGCATGAACCGCGCGCGTCGTTGTATCCTGATAGAGCACTTTTCCTGATGGAAGAATTCCAGAAGACTGAAAATCAAGCAGGGATTGCGCCGGGAGTAATTCGCGCGCAATCGGCCACCGGGGACTTACGCCTGCATGAATTTCGCAGCCGCGTTTTCCGCAATACCCGCTTCTTACGCGTTTGGCTCCCCCCGGGATACGATGACTCCGCGAACGCCGGCCGGCGCTATCCGGTTCTCTACCTGAACGACGGCCAGAATCTTTTTGAAGCAGCGACGTCATTCACCGGAGTCGAATGGCAGGTCGACGAGGCCGCCGACCGCTTGATTCGCGAAGGCGGAATTCCTCCCCTTATCGTTGTGGGTCTAGATAACGCTGCTCGAGCCCGCATCCGCGAGTACATGCCGCACCGCTCGCTGCATCCCATCTTGCTCCGCGGGCAGGGCAGTCGCTATCCGGACTTCCTGATCAAAGAAGTCATGCCCTTTATCGCTCGAAACTACCGCGTGGCCACCGGGCCGGAGAATACGGGTCTGGGCGGATCGTCGTTGGGCGCCCTCATCAGTCTCTACACCGCCGCGGTCCGGCCCGGCATGTTTGGCCGGCTGTTGATCGAGAGTCCGTCGCTGTGGGCATCGAACCGGCAAATGATCCGCGCCAGCCGGGAGGTGAAACTTTGGCCGGAGCGCATCTTTCTCGCCACCGGAACCGCCGAAGCGCGAAGGGAAGACCGCAATCGCAGCGTCGTCGACGATGTCCGTGAACTGGCCGGCATTCTCCGCCGCGCAGGCCTCAATGACCGGCGTTTGCACCTGGTAATAGAAGAGGGCGGTACTCACCACGAGGCATCCTGGGCTCGTCGTTTTCCCGAAGCGTTGGGCTTTCTATTTGGCAACTGACTCGGCACTCTCCGGCCTTGAAACCCGCGCAAGTCTTCCGCCTGTGCGCCAGACCACATAAACGCCGGCCGTCATCGCGATCACCGCAAGCTGCACATGCGTCCATCGCGAGAGCGGGCCGAGCAGCGGCAGCGCATAAATCAAATAAAGAATCGTCCCCAACCAGCGTGGCGACCGATTGTCGCGCTGACCAGCCATTAAGTCGGCTAGGAGAAGAAACGCCGGTGCCAAAATCACCAGGTCATAAACCGTAAAGTGCGGAGCAACCAACACCGTCGCCAGAAGCAATGCCGAGTACCGCAAAGCAAGTGGCGCAGGGTGCCTCCATACGGCGATGGTCAGGCCAAGCACAACGATCGCGCTCAGCCCGTACAGCCCAAACGCAAAATGCGGCCAGGGAACGAGCATCGACCAGAAAGTCCGCAACGAATACGTCTGATACGGCCTTGGCTCGAGCCAGGGCAACACAGCAGGCACGTCCGCGAGTGCGCGTAACCATTGGCGCAGAGGTTGCATTCCGTAGTAAAGGACTCCCACCGCCAGTTGCGCCACCGCGGAGAACACTGCACCAGCTACAGTCTCCCACGCCCCCAGAGACACAAAAATCACGGCCGCGGCCAAACCTAACTGCGGTTTGAAGATAAGACAGCCAAGAATCAGGCCTGCGAGGAATTCCCGCCGAGCGCGCAGCGCGAAGAACATCAGAGTGAAACAACCGAGAGCCAGTGCCGATGTTTGTCCCCAGGCAATCAAATGGAAGAACGCAGGATATGCCATCGCCAGGATAAGTACCGTCCCGCCCACGCCACGCAGGCTCGGACACGCCTGCCAGATGCTGTAGCAGCAGATCCCATAAACAAGCGCGCTGCAGCCCCACCACAAAACAAGCGCCCATCCGTACGAGAGACATGCCAGCGGCATAAACACGATCGACACCTGCGGCGGATAGAGCGGCAAATATCGTATGCCCGTTGCCTGCGGCAGAACCTGTGCCGCAAGCAGGGTTTGTGCATTCATGTCGTACAAGTCTGCTCCGCGATGCGCAGCCGCCAGCGAGCCCAGCGTGTACAGGTGCAGGAAGTCGGTCCCCTTGAGGATGCCGTTGCGATCCCGCAATCCCGGAGTCGCCAGCATCCACACGTAGAGCGACCACAGGCACACGGCCAGAATCGTGCCGTGAGCGCCCAAGCGCCTGGAGGTAAGCCAACCGGCCGGTCTGATCAGGTTGGCAACGGATTTACGAAGATTAAGACCTGCCATGTTAAATCGTGTGCCGGGGCGATCACTGATTCACTTGGCCTGAAGCGCCGAGCTAACCGATTCCAGCCGGGGTTGGGGTTGGTCACCGTTCACCAACCAGACATGCCGGTCACGGAAGTAGCGCAGCAATTCCTGGTTCTGGCTGTCCCCCATGTCGCGCGCCCAGGCGATTTTGGCAGCGTCGATATCGGCGTCGTTGTACACCCATTCATGATCCACGTCGTGATTCACTCCATAGGCCGGTTGGTAGCGAACGATGACCAAGTGATGGCCAGGCTCGCCCTTAAGTTGCCGGACGATTGCCGCGCGATCCAGATTTCCCCTGGGCCAGGCTGGTTCAATCTGTGTGTGTGTGACCGCCGCACAGATGCGCAAGACAACCATGGCGCCGCAGACGAGCACGATCATGCGAACGCCCGCTGTTCCCTGCATGGAATGGCGTCCGCCCCAAAAACGCATGTGGCGCATACATTGCAGCAGGACCAAGTAGAGGAGAGCAGTTGCGGGAGCGAAATAATGCGGAAGCGTCCAGGTTTGTGGCGCGAGTCCAGCCACGAACACGGCGAGGGCAACCAACGGAAACCGCATGCGGCGGTCCCGCAGAATCCGCGGAAACGCCAACAAGGGGACGCTTAACGCCGGACCAAGATAAAACTTCCACCACCCCACCAGTTTGTCACGGGTGCGCCGGAGCGCTCCCCCGAGCGTGCGATTCTGCTGAAATTGAGCCAACTCCCACCGATAAAAATCGCGCATCACTCTATGGTTGTAAGTCGGTTCGGGGCGCGGCTGCTGCCAGAGAAAATAGGGCGCGGTCGCGTAAGTCTCACGATTCACCTGGTAGGTCATGCGGAACGGGCTGCCGGTGACTCGATAGTAGTAATAACCGGTAGCCGCGGAAAACAGGCTCAAAAGGATAATGATCGGAACCAGGGCATGCGTTAACGTGCGTCGAGTCAATCGCGTCCGGAACAACCAAAGAGTCATTGCACCAGCCGCAGGGATGCTAAACACGAGGCCTTCGTAAGGACGGCTGTCGGCCATCAGAGCCAATCCCAAGCTCATAAAAGTGGCATCTCGCGCTCGGCTATGTTTCTGAATCCGCGGGAGCGCCCCCAGCACCAATGCCCCGCCCAACGCGACTACGGATGCGCTCCAATATCCGTTCACCCAATAGCTCAAAATGCCCAGCCGCAATACCGCCAGCACTCCGCCAAGCAATGCCCACGCTGGAGGCAGCCACGCTTGCAGCGCCCAGCACAAAGCCGAGCACATGGCGGCCGTGACCAGCAGTTGTCCGATCCACGGATGCCCCAGCCGTTGCCCCAGCGCAAGCACCAGTCCCTGCGCCGGCGGATACATCGACATATACGTGGGATGCTCGATGATGTGGAAGCTCTCGAAGTGAACCCACATCGGAGGTGTGGGATTCGTGATCTTTCCGTGCGCGAACGTGTCCGCGGCCAACAGGTAGCTGAACTCATCGTTCCATCGCGGTTCCGGTACGCCAATTACAGGGATGAGAGCCACGCGCAACACCACCACGCTTACGCCTACAGCAAGCACGGCAAGTCGGCGGCGCCGCGCCAAACGTTGGAAGGTGCCGGTAAGTACGTTAAAGGCAGACGGTCTCGGGAGGGTGACGGCTCTCCGTTGTGATCGGAAGAGCAGCAGTCCGGAGGCTACCACTAGAATCAGTTCGATGATCGCAACCAGAGCAGTCGCGATCCGGGCGAAGATGTTCTCCATCTTGGTGAGGGTGGTGGTCCCGAACTACTCTACGCCAGCCGCGCTCCGGGAAGAAAATGTCCTCCGCTCGCCGGCAGCGCCGCGAAGACCGAGGTCACAGGTTAGGTCGCCGCTTCCTTGAAGCCGATTTCCGGGAACAGGCCGTCCACGATCTGGATCATTTCATTGTCGACGGTCCGGTTCTTGGCAATTGCCTCTTTCAGCGGGATGGAAACAATTTTGTTCGCGCGCAGCGCCGCCATACACCCAAATTCCCCGCGATGTACCATGTCAATGGCGCCCAACCCATAGCGCGTCGCCAGCACGCGGTCGAACGCACTCGGCGAACCCCCGCGCTGAATGTGCCCCAACACCACCGCGCGGGTTTCAAACGATGTGCGTTTCTCGATTTCCCGCGCCAGAATATTCGCAATCCCGCCCAGCTTGGCGTGGCCAAATTCGTCCTTGCCCATGTCCTGCACGATGGGAGCGCCATCCGTTTGGGTTGCAAACTTCGCCCCCTCGGCCACGACCACGATGGAAAAATACCTCCCGCGCTCGTGCCGCTGCCGGATTGACTCCGCCACCTTGTCTACATCGAACGGCCGCTCGGGAATCAGGATCACATCTGCGCCCCCGGCAATGCCGCTGTAGAGCGCGATCCAGCCTGCGTCCCGCCCCATGACCTCAACCACCATCACGCGGTTGTGCGCCTCCGCTGTGGTATGCACACGGTCGATGGCCTCGCACACCACATTGCACGCGGTATCAAACCCAAAGGTGTAATCAGTTCCGCCCAGATCGTTGTCGATCGTCTTGGGCACGCCGACCACTTTGACCCCCTTGTCATGCAACTTCTGCGCGATGGACAAAGTGTCGTCTCCACCGATCGCCACCAGGGCGTCAATCTTATGCTTCGCAATCGTGGCCAGGCAGCCGTCGAAGCCATCCGGACGCTTCGATGGATTCGTCCTCGACGTCCGCAGAATCGTCCCGCCTCGCGGCAGGATTCCGCTCACCGCTTCCAGGTCGAGCGCCATGCTCGTGTCATTGATGAGGCCCCGCCATCCCTCCATGAAGCCCACAAATTCATCGTGATAGTGAAACACTCCCTTGCGAACCACGGCGCGAATGACCGCATTCAGGCCAGGGCAGTCGCCTCCCCCAGTTAACATGCCAATTTTCATTCTGTGCTCCTACGTAGTTCGGAACGAAATCCTTGGAATGCACCCCGGGTGCAGGGGCAGGACGAGTGGCCCGAAACGCGGGGTTAGCAATCGTTCGGAACAGATAGAGTAACATCAAACCATTGATGCGGAAACTGGAAGGGCGGCGTCCCGAGCGCGTTTCATCATGTCGGGCGAGCCGCCTTCGATTGTCCGGTCGAGCGAAGCTCCACTGCTTTTTGAGCTGACGGCAAAACCCAGACGTCCTCCCATTGCACTCCAGCCCCGAATTCGCCACAATGCTCGACTGGACATGAACAAGACCCTCTCGATGCTCGCCTGGGGGGCCGTCGCCGCACTCGGATCGGCTGCCGTCGCAGTGGCCGCGCTCCACCGCGGTGAACCCATCAACGCGCTATGGCTGGTGACAGCGGCGACCTGCTGTTACGCCCTGGGATACCGTTTCTATTGCAAGTTCATCGCGGCCAAAATTCTCGCCCTCGATGCCCTGCGCGCGACTCCCGCCGAACGCCTGGAAAACGGGCGCGACTTTCTGGTTACGAATAAGTGGGTGGTCTTCGGCCATCACTTCGCCGCCATTGCCGGACCAGGCCCGCTGGTCGGTCCCGTACTGGCCGCGCAGTTCGGCTACCTGCCTGGAACACTCTGGGTGCTGGGGGGAGCTGTCTTCGCCGGCTGCGTGCAGGACTTCGTCATCCTCCTGTGCTCGGTTCGTCGCGACGGCAAATCGCTGACGGAGATGGCGAAAGAGGAGACCGGCCGCGTCGGAGGTTTCGTGGCCTACGCCGCCGTCATCGCGATTCTCATCATCCTGCTCGCCGTGGTCGCTCTGGTCGTCGTGAATGCGCTGAAAGGCAGCCCGTGGGGCACATTCACCATTGCCATGACCATCCCCATCGCGTTGCTCATGGGCGTTTATCTGCGCCGCATTCGCCCCGGCAAAGTGTTGGAAGTCTCTGTCCTTGGGTTCGTCCTCGTTCTGCTGGCGATATGGGGCGGACAATGGGCTGCGCAGAATCCCGACACGGCGAGCGTATTCACGCTGCGGGCGCCGACTCTCGCGATCCTGATCATCATTTACGCGTTCGCGGCCTCTGCCATGCCCGTATGGTTACTGCTCGCGCCGCGCGATTACCTCAGCACCTTCGTGAAGCTCGGAACCATCGGACTGCTGGCCATTGGGATCGTGGTCATGCATCCCACGCTGCACATGCCCGCGCTGACCCGCTTTGTCGATGGCACTGGCCCCGTGTTTGGCGGCAAGGTCTTTCCCTTTGCCTTCATCACCATCGCTTGCGGCGCAATCAGCGGCTTCCACGCGCTCATCTCCAGCGGAACCACGCCCAAGCTCATCGCCCGTGAGACCGAGACCCGCATCGTCGGCTACGGCGCCATGATGGCCGAATCCGCCGTTGCCATCATGGCGATCATCGCCGCCTGCGTTTTGCAGCCCGGTGTTTACTTCGCCATTAACAGCCCCGCCGGCGTGGTCGGTCAGACCGCTGCCGCCGCCACGACAACCATCTCCAGTTGGGGATTCCCCGTGACCGCCGCCGACATGCAAGCCCTGGCTCACGCCGTCGGCGAACAGACTCTTTTCAACCGCACCGGGGGTGCTCCCGCATTCGCTGTGGGCATGGCGCATATCTTCTCGCAGAGTCTGGGCGGCGAGAGCGTGATGGCCTTGTGGTACCACTTCGCTGTGATGTTTGAAGCCCTCTTCATCCTGACCATTCTTGACGCCGGCACCCGCGTGGCACGTTTCATGATTCAGGACGCCTTGGGCCACATCTACAAGCCACTCGGCCGTACCAGTTGGTATCCCTCGATTCTAGCCACCAGCGCCCTGATCGTGGCGGCCTGGGGATACTTCCTGTGGCAAGGCGTGAAAGACCCTCTAGGTGGAATCAATTCGCTGTGGCCGCTTTTCGGCATCGCCAATCAATTGCTGGCCACGGTAGCGCTGTGCGTGGCCACAACCATCATCATCAAGCTGCACCGAACAAGATATGCCGCGGTTACACTCATCCCGCTGATGTGGCTGGTCGCGGTGACATTTACGGCATCCTGGCACAAGCTGTTCGATCCCAATCCAGGCATAGGTTTTCTGGCTCAGACGCGCGCGCTGGCCTCCGGTCCCGCGACCGCCGCAACCGCCCGGCTAATCTTCAACGATCGGCTCGACGCCGCCGTCACCGCTGCCCTGATCGTGATGGTTGCCATGGTGCTAATCGAGTCCGTTCGCAAGTGGATCGGAGTCCTGACCGGAAGGGAAGAGGCCCGCGTGAAAGAGTCTCCGTTCGTGATGACGCGCCTGGCGGAGGAGCAAGCGTGAAAGCACTCGTAATCACCGCCGCTCGGATCTTCCTCACGACTCTCCGCGAGATTTTTGACGAGTCCGCCTACGCACGGTTTCTCTCCCGCACGCAGATGGTTTCGTCCCCGGCGGCCTATGCCGCCTTCCGCCAGGAATTCGAAGAGGCAAGAACCCGCCGACCAAAGTGCTGTTGATGTTGCCGCTGCCGAGTGTAAAAGTTGATCGTTCATCGGTTGTCGGACGCGATGATTTCGGTGCTTCAAACGAGGTGAAAGCTATGCCGCGCAGATCGCTGTTGGCCGCATCGATTGCCCTCCTGTTTTGTGCTCCTCAAGCACTGCCGCAAAGGCCCGACAACGAGGGCCAAACCATGCGCCCTGTCATTCGCGGCCGCCAAGCCGCGGTCGCCTCCATGAAGGCCGAAGCCACTGAAGCTGCACGCCAGATACTCGCGAGGGGCGGCAACGCATTCGACGCTGCGGTAGGCGGTCAGGCAGCGCTGTCGGTGACCGACTTCGCCCTCAACGGCCTGGGCAGCGACGCGGTCGTGCTCGTCTATAGCGCCGGGGAGAAAAAAGTCTACTCCATCAACGCCGAACCGCGCGCTCCCAAGCTCGCAACCATCGAGTGGTACGAAAAAAATAACGGCGACAAAATTCCCGAAAGCGATGGCTTGCTCGCAGGCGGCCTGCCCGGCGTCGTCGACGCGTGGTACACCCTGCTCGATCGCTGGGGCACGATGAGCTTTGAACAGGTTCTTCAGCCTGCGATCGAACTGGCCGAGAACGGTTTCGCGCTCAGCGAATACGGTGCGTCTTACATCGCCGGCTCGAAGAAGATTCTGAAATACCCCACTACTGTCAAGATCTACCTTCCGGATGGCCAGGCGCCTAAGCCTGGCGAGATTCTCAGAAATTCCAACCTGGCGCGCACACTGAAAAAGCTGGTTGAAGCCGAAAAGGCGAACCAGGCCAAGGGTCGCCACGAAGCGCTCAAGGCCGCCCGCGACCGCTTCTACAAGGGCGACATTGCCCGCGACCTCGCTGCCTTTTCCGAGGCCAACGGCGGCCTGTTCCGCTACGACGACTTCACCGAATACACCGCCGAAGTCGAAACGCCCGTATCGATCAACTACCGTGGCTACCAGATCTACAAGAATCCATCGGCCAGCCAGGGCCCAACCGAACTGTTCGCCCTCAATCTGCTAGAAGGCTATGACCTGAAAGCGCTCGGCCACAATACCCCGGACTTCCTTCACACCAGCGTAGAAGCCGTCAAACTAGCAATGGCCGACCGCGAAAAGTATCTCGGCGACCTAGATTTCATCAAGATTCCTTACGATGGTCTGCTCTCCAAGGATTACGCGCGCGAGCGCAGAAAGCTGATCGATCCCGCGAAAGCGTCGCTGGAGTTGCGTCCGGGCGCCCCCGAAAAGTTCGCCGCCGCCTCGCCCCTGGACCGTCCTGTCCACGAAGTCCTCGACGGCGACGCCATTCATGACGGCGACACCAGCTACATCGCGGTCGTCGACAAAGACCGCAACATGGTGAGTTTCGAACCCAGTCTGCACAGCCTTTTCGGCACCGGTGTCGTCATGGGGGACACCGGGGTCATATTCAATTGCCGCGGTGATTACTACTCCTTAGTCCGCGGCGAAGCCAATGCCCTCGAACCCGGCAAACGCCCGCGCAGCACGCTGCAGAGCACTCTCATCATGAAAGACGGCCAGCCCTACGGAATCCTAGGCAGCCCCGGCGGTGACGATCAGGTGATGCGAACCATGCAAACCCTAATCAATATGATCGACTTCGGAATGAACATTCAGCAGGCCATCGAGGCGCCCCGCTGGTCCTCGCGAGCCTTTCCGGCCTCACCCTTTCCGCACACGATGTATCCCGGTGACTTGTCGGTCGAGGCCCGTATCCCTGAGAGCACCCGGCAAGCCCTGGCCGCGCGCGGTCACAAGCTGCGCGTCGCGCCTCCCTGGTCGCTCGGCTCAAACGCCGGAATCATTGTCGATCCGATCACGGGCGTTCTCAGCGCAGGAGCCGATCCCCGGGTGGATGCATACGCTTGGTCCTGGTGAGCCGCGGGCCATCCACATTGGGTACGTGAGGAATAAGGCGAGCACTAGGACGAACACCGGTTCCACGATACACTGCACTCACATGCGAGTCCTCGGTATCGACTGTGGCGGAGAGTACACCGGTTATGGCGTAGTCGAACTGCACTCCACCGGAAAACTACACTGCCTGTGCTGCGGTGCCATCAAGCTTTCCCCGCGGGAAGCGCTGCCCCGCCGGCTGTCCCGCATCTATACGCAACTGGGCGCAATCATCTTCGAGCACCAGCCCGATGAAGTCGCTATCGAAGATGTGTTTTACGCCCTGAACGTGAAGTCCGCCCTCAAACTCGGACAAGTTCGCGGTGTCGCCATGCTGGCCGCCGCCGTTGCCGGTCTTGAGGTCGCCGAATACTCGCCGCTTACCATTAAGTCGTCGGTAGTGGGCTACGGCCGCGCCGAGAAGCAGCAGGTCCAGCACATGGTCACTCGGCTTCTGGAACTTCCGGCGCCGCCCGAACCCATGGATGCCTCCGACGCGTTGGCGATCGCGATCTGCCATTTGCACACGATGGGAACCCTCCTCCGGCAGCGGGTCGCAGCCCGGTGATCAGTGCCCGCGAAACCGGCCTTCGATTTTTTGGCATAATCTCTGCAGCAGTTTGTGAGGGACACAACAGTATGAGGAAGCCCGGCAGCTTTGCCGACCCACGATCACACGTTGCTTGGCCGATTCGCAGCGCCTTCCTGATTTTGTTGTACAGCCTGCCGTCCCGCGCTGCCGACCCCGGCACGGTCAAGTTCTCCCTCGACTTTGCCGGCTCCGATCCCGAGCACTATTCCATTTCCGTGGCGGCCGACGGACACGCGACCTACGAGTGCTCGGCCAAAATCGCTCCCGACTCCGACGAACGCGAGGCCTATCAGTCCGAATTTACATTCTCCGACGCTACCCGTGCTCGCATCTTCGACCTCGCAGCTCAGGCCCACTATTTTTCCGGCAAGATCGACTCCGGCAACCGGAAGCTGGCCTTTACCGGCTCCAAAAAGCTGGTATACACTGACGGCAAGCGCAACATCACCGCAGAGTTCAACTTTTCGCCTTCGCCACCCGTCCAACAGTTGACCGCCATTTTCCAGGGCGCGGCTGCCACTCTGGAGTACGGCCGTCGCCTTGTCCACCTCCATCGCTACCAGAAACTCGCCCTTGACGAAGAGTTGAAGTCGATGGAGGATCAAGCCCGGAGGGGAGAAATAGCCGAACTGCAGGCCGTAAAGCCCATATTGCAGCAGATCTACGACGATTCCTCCGTGATGAACGTCGTTCGCGCCCGCGCCCTGCGTATCATGGAAATGGGCAACGCCACCAAGGCGGGGCCCTAGCCGTCGCGGTTCCACCTTGCCTCCAATAGACTTAACTTTTACAACTTCTTTCTGCGAACCGTGTTCTAATACCCAAGGAAGACGATTGGGGGCTGTCATGTCCACACGTTCTTTGTCCAGCTCTTTCCTTACAGCTTTAGCCTGCGTGCTTCTGGCGCTGCCAGCTATGGCCGATTCGCAAGCCCGCATCGTTCGCCTCAGCGACGTGCAAGGCACAGTTCAAATCGATAAGAACACAGGTCTTGGATTTGAGAACGCGTTCCTCAATCTTCCCGTCACCCAGGGAACGCAGCTGAAGACGGCCGCCAATGGCCGCGCCGAAGTCGAATTCGAGGACGGCAGTACCCTGCGCCTGACCCCTAATTCAAGCATCGAATTCAGCACCCTAGGCCTCAGGGACTCGGGCAAACGCATCTCCGTGATCAACCTCGTCGCGGGCATGGCCTACGTCAACTGGCTGGGCAAAGACGATTTCAGCCTGAATTTTTCCAACGAGAAAATTACGCTCGACCACGCCGCCCACTTCCGCGTCGATTCCTCGACCCAGGCAGCCGATTTGTCGGTCTTTAAGGGCGATGTCGAAGTAGAGGGCCCAGCCGGCAAGCTCATGGTGTCAAAGAAGAGAACAGCAACCTTCAATCGCGCTGATGGCGACAAGTACACGCTGGCCAATAACATTCCCGACGCTGCTCTGGACGGCTGGGATAAAGAGGCCATCTCCTACCACGACCAGTACGCGCGGAATAACAGCAGCTCTTCGCCCTATGGATACGGTCTGAGCGACCTGAATTACTACGGTGCCTACAACAACGTCCCCGGCTACGGCATGATGTGGCAGCCCTACTTCACGGGCGTTGGATGGGATCCGTTCATGGACGGCGCGTGGGGGTTCTATCCCGGCTTCGGATACATGTTCGCATCGCCTTATCCCTGGGGCTGGCTGCCTTACCGTTACGGCAACTGGATGTTTGTGCCCGGCTTCGGATGGATGTGGCAGCCCGGCGGGTGGAACAACCTGCTCATGGTGCCGCGCTATACCGCCACGAACCTGGTCAGCGTGCATCCTCTGGTCCCGCCGACGGGCACGGTGAAGACGGTTGTCGTAGGGAAGGGAGTCCCGGTCTCAACTCTGAGCCCGTCGCGCGTAGTTGTGCACTCGGGATCAGCAGGTATAGGAATACCGCGTGGTTCGCTGGGAAACCTAAGTCACTTGAACCACCAGGTCGCGAAGTCTGGATTCGCCGAAGTGCATTCGGCGACGCAGTTCGGCTCCAGTTCGAGCAGAATGTCTGGTTACAGCTCTCCGCAGCACAGTTCCATGTCAGCTCCGTCGGCCGGACATAGCGCTGGCGCTTCGGCAGGACACGCTTCCGGCGGTGGCACCCACAAATAGACAACTCGACTGGTAGGGAAAGCGAGGGCGGCCGACCAGGCCGCCCATTCGCTTGTGTGCCGAGCAAAGCCCATATCCATCAAGCTCACTGGTGGTAAATCCGGTGGTTGCGCGTCGAAGGCGGTCGAACTTACCTCGGGAGATCTACGGCATGTCACGGAATCGTGACTGAGGAGGAAGCGATTCCTCCTGACCGTGTCGTAGAAGTCAGAGGGCAAATTAGGTCATGCAGTCGGCAAGGCTAGTGAGGCACTCCAATGCCGAAAGGCGGAGCAAACAAGATAGGCCAAGCCGGGAACGATGATCCGAAGGCCCGAACGGTACCCCGCAAGGGGAATAAAGGAAAAGGCAAGTAAGCGGCGCGACTCATGAGCGGACGCGCAAATGCGCGAGATAACCCAGAAATACAAATCAACGTAATAGGGTAATACACAGGCGCGTAGAATTTCGGGACGCTAGAAGTTAGAGAGCAAAGGACTTACAGAGAAGGGCCACAGATCGAAGCGATGTTCGCAGTAAACTCCCGGAAGGGTTGGGAGAGTGGAACCGAATCAGTAGGGATGGCAGGGGCTCTCACGCGATCTCGTCTTGCCCTTAGCAGCCGCCGGGTGCCTCATTGCTCGTTGTTTGCGAGAGAGTGGACTCCCACGGGAACCTCGACCAATATAAATGTGGGATGAGAATCCCCGATCCTACCGCCGCAAGCTGACCGACGTGATCACCTTCTCGCACAGCGCCTGCAACTCGGCCGACCTGGTTTGGTCTGAGCTGCAGCTCACCGGCACGCTCTTGCCCCATGGCGTGAGCAACAGGCCGAGAACTCCATGAATGTTTGCCAAGTCGCGCTGTGTGGCGCTGAAATCGGTAATCAGCCCGGGATATCCATCGAGGGTCGCGCTGGTGAAACTGCTTCCAATCCCCGGTTTCTCCGCCATCCAGACATAGTTGGCCAGGTAATATTCGGCTTGCTTTCTGAGTTCCTCGTCGTCGGTGAGACCCGCATGACGGCGGTCGAGCGCCGGACCAACCGACACGCTCACCAGAAGATCGCCATGCCGCGCCATGTACACCGTGCGCAATGGTGTGTCCTCGGAGATCTGCACTTCACCCGGCAACGCCACCGACGCGGTGGCGCAAAACCACGAATCGCGGCACAGACCCTTCTCGTAACGAGTAAAACCGGCAGGAGTGGGCACGAGCGAATCCGAGTCGATCACCACCCGCGTCGTCCGCTTCACCACGTCCGGCTTCGCAGCCTGAACGATCGGATTCGGTAGAAGTGTCTTTGCCGGCGGAACAGGTGTTTTTCCACTCTCTGGTTCCGGATTCGCCTCGAAGCTCTTGAGCGCAGCCAGCCACTCGGCCGAACGCTCCTCGGGCAACAGCCGCGCCCGCGCCTCTTCCTGGAAATGAAACGTCATGAACGGATAGCGTCCCGGATTGTCCGACCGCATGCTGGAAAGATCAGGCATGGGATTTTCCCAGTCGGGATCATCCGGTTCGGCCGGGTCCGGGGCTGGATCGCTGTCATCAAAGGGCGACGCCAGGGTCAGCTTGTTGTCAATCGTCTGCGAGCGATGCAGCCACGCCAGGTGGTGACTTGCCGGATCGAGCAGCAGCGAGATATGCAAAACCGCCGCGACAGCGTTATTGCCGGCTGCGGGCACGACGCGTCCACCGCTCGCCGTGCCTGTCGCGGGCAAGTCGACCGGCGAGAACACGTATTGCGATGTCACCCAGGCACAAGTCTTGCCGTCCACGGGAACCAGATTCCGGAAGCGCAAGTCCGCCCCACTCAGTTCCAGGTCCTTCAATGCCCGGTCTTGGGAATACGCGAACTGACCACGCGGCTTCCAGGATGCCCCTGCCGCCACAGGCTGTGGAGAGAACTCGGTCTGAAGTAAGTCTTGCGTCACCTTGCGTAATAGGTCGCCCCCATCCCAATACTTGAAATAGCCGTCCTGGCTGTGGCCCAAGGCCGTCTCGCCGTGCGGCCCCACGCGGAACATCACCGGAGACGCCTGCAGCGCCGCCAGACGCTTCTGGAAATCCGCCGGAGAAAACAGAGCGCAGCGCACGCTGGTCACGCGTGTCTCGCTGTAGCGCGCCTCCACCGGAGTGTTCCCGTCTTTGTCCGCCGCCTGCGGGCGCAGGGTTACGATGGCCGACATCGCGTAATCGCAGGGTCCACGAGCCGGCGTCAAAATTGCTCCGCTGGCATCCGCGATCGGCAGGAACGATGCTCCGGCTTCCAATTCGTACCGGAGAATCTCGCCCGGTTTCACCTCAGCCTGCAGCAAGATTTTGTGCGGAGCCGATACCGGCCGCGACTGCGCCTCGAGGAGGAGCGAGCCTCGGACGAGAAGCAACACGACGAGGCCGTTCACGATGTTCAGGACCCTTCGATTCATGCGCGGTCTTCTTTGCTTACTCGGGATCATCGGGTGGATCGTCCGGATCGTAGCGCTGCGGGTAGTATTCGGGCGGGTCAGGAGGCTCATAGTTCGGGTACACTGGCCGCTTGCCCGGTTCCAACGCTTGGCTTCTGGCAGATTTCACGATCGCGTCGCAGATACTGCTGGCGGCGCTGGCATCTTCTTCGCGAAACGCGCAGGCAAAACCGTAGCTGCCGTTCGGCGTACTGGCCACGATACTGAGCCCCCGATACCTGCCCGCGTCCTCCGTGACCGTGAAGTGACTCATCGTCGCGTTAGCCCCTTCAATCGGGACGTGTTCGTCCAGCACGATCCGCGCCGCCTGACCGAAATATTCCGGGCGGGCGAACCACCCCTGCAGAAATACACGCTTAGCCCCATCGACCGGCGAGTACCGCGCGCCCAGCGATTCGGCGGCGTAGATGCGGATCACGCGACTTGCGTCTGCTTCAGCGCCCGGCAGCGGAATCAGAACCGGTCGCGGCTCGGCCTTGGCTCGCGTCCACTTGGGGCTCTTGGGCAGGGCAATCGAAAGCTCGTAGCACGGCGTAAACGAACACAGCCGCACGCGCCATATGCCGGTGGTGTCGGGTCCGTCCTCTTCTTCGTTGACCAGTTGCTTTCCAGGTACGTGGTCCGGAGCGGCGTGTTCCTTGCGGGTTTTTCGCGCCACATCCCCCAACGACTGGCCTGTGGAATCCTGGGCCCACGCCCATGAACTCATCCCGAAAGCCAGCGCCGCGAAAACCGTCCATTTACGAATCGTGCTCCGCAAAATTCTCATGGCAGTCGCAATGAATTCACCAAAGTTGTGCACAGGGCCTCAGCCTCGGCGAAGTTCTGCTCGGCCGCGGTGCACCCGACCAGGAACTGCGCGCCCGGCATTTCAATCAACGCCCGCTCGCCGATCCACCACGTCTTCTGATCGCGCTGGTAGCGAAAACGGGTCATCAGCGCCTGCCGGCCCGCGATCGTCAGTTCCTGCGTGCTCACTCCATCGGTTTTTTCCCGCGTCCAACCGTTGGAATTGGCCAAATCCCGCATGCGAATATAGTCCGGATCGGTCATGCTGCGGTAGGGCGAGTTCACGTCCGCAGGACCCACATAAAGCATCACCGCGCCGCCGTTGAGCATGGATTTCAAAATGTACTGCCCGTTAACCCGCGACACCACCTCAGCCTTCTCGGGAATGACCACCTTGGCCTCTGAGCACTGCTGCGGATTCAGACAATATTGGATGGTGAAGGACTGGAATCCTGCAGGAGCTACGCTCTCCCCTTCGGCGTTGTCGAGCTTAGTCTGAGATTGGCGGCGCGGTGCCTGCCGCGTTTGCCGCGCCAGTTCGGCCAGGGACTCGGACGGCGTTCCAGCGACGACCGAAGTATCTTCCGGCACCGTGCCGCTAACCGTCTTCGAGGGCTTTGCTTCCGCGATCGTGACCGGATGCACAACGACGTCTTCTTTCAATCGGATCGACGGGTAGATGATCTGATCGCACGCCTGCACCGTGGTCGTCTCCTCGCGATACCGCGCCTCGATCGTCTTCTGGACATCTGGCCACGCCCGGTATCGGTCACTGCAGGTGTTGTGGCCCCAGGTGTCGTAGACCACGCACTGCTGGTGCAGGGAGTCATCCGGACTTACGCACATCACCGGAATTACGCTGTTCGACGCCACTACGAATACCATCGTGCCCCACACCTCCTGCCCCAGAAGGCGAGGAGAAGTGCTCCACGCGCAGCGAAAAGCTTTACGCTCGCCGAGTTTCATCGCCGAGCAGTACGGCGACTGCCCGTGCAAAGCCGCGAGTTGGCGCACCAGGTTCAGAAGGTTGACATCGCTCAACACGCCGGGCGTAACCCCAGCGGAGAAAGAGATCGGCGTTCCCGCCATCACTTCCGTGTTCGTCACCCCCAGACGCGAACCCAGCAGCACGGCTCCCCCGTTTTCGCGCCCTTCCAAACTGTAAGGAAATGGTACGAACAGACGATAGTCGCCGGCGTCATAACTCTTGAATCCAGTCGGCGCGTTCGCAGCCTCTTCCTGCTCCCGCTGCATCTCGTCGACCAGTTGCTGGGCCTTGCTCGGTTGGCCTTTGCTGTCGGTCTGGGAGCGGCTCTGGCGGGCAACATCTCCGAGGGAGAGACTCTGTGAATCGGAGTCTTGCCCCCAGGCGAAGACACTCGCGACCCCGATCCCAAGCGCCGCCGTCAAAGCCCAACGAACTGACAGCCATCGGCTCATGGCAATTGCAAGGATCCAATCAGGTCGGAGCAGATCGTTTCGCCGTCGGCGAAATGCTCTCTCGGCGCCATGCATCCCACGACCAGAGGCACTCCGTTACTCTCGATCTCGGCGCGCTTGCCCATCCACTCGTTCATGCCTTTCCGGAATCCGATCTGAGTGATGATGGCAGTTTTGCCGTCCAGCTTTGTCTGCTGGCTGCTGATCGTATTGGAGGTGCCGGGCGCCCGCCGGTTTTCCGGTGCCGCGAGTTCATTCCATCGGACCTGGCTCGGATCGCTGCTGCTCCGATTCCCGCAGCCTTCTCCGCTCGCCGATCCTGCCAGCAGCAGGAAGGGTGTGCCCTCCACCTTCGTCTCGAATACATACTGCTTGCAGTCGGAACTGACCAGTTTCGCATCAGCTGGGACAATAACGGAAGCGTTCCAGCACTCGCGCTGGCTCCTGCAATAGGTGAAGGGATGCGCTTTCAAGCCTGCGGGCACAGAACTCTCCGCTGCAGCCGTGTTTCCTCCCGGGGTGCCAACCCCCGAAGCAGTTATCGTTGACGGCTCCGGTGCCCTCAAACTGCTTGCCGGTTTTGGGACGGCGGCGCCAGTTTTCGTGAGCTGTGTAGTGTCTGGATGCGTGGCGCTTTCCGTGAAATGAATGGACTGAAAGACCGAGTTGCACTTCTCCCACACCTCTCGCACGTACTCGTCTTCTTGAGCCAGGGTCCGCTTCGCCCACATCTTCTGCGAGTTACTGGAGGTTGGGTCGTTGAGGGTATCGCGGGCCTGGCTGTCGCCGTTAGCGACACAAAATACGGGAAAAATATTGCCGGTCCCCCGAATGAACAGAGCCGTACCGCTGACCGAGTGCCCAGCCAGCCTTGCCCCAGCAAGGTTGCATTGGTAAGCGCCGTGATTGGCAAGCGTGGTTTTGCTGCAACTCGTAGTACCTCCATAGCCGCTGGCAAACTGCTTGGCGGCGTCCCGAAACGCATCGTCGCTGGTTGTCTGCAGGACGAGGGTATTGCCCACCATTACCAGAGGCATCGTGCTTCCCACGCGCGGACCCGACAGCACCGTCCCGCCGCCATCCGAATTCATTGTGTAAGGGGCTGGAACCCAAAGCTTGTACGCAACCGCGTTGTACGTCTTGAAGCCTCCGGGCGCGCTGTCATTCTGTTTCTCTGACAATTCATCGGCGACCTCCTGCGCGCGTATGGCTTCGGTTCCGGGCTGGGCGCTCTTCTGGGTGCGCATCTGGCGGGCCGCGTCGGCCAGTGAACCCGGCTGTTGAGCCTGCGCCGAAGAATTTGGAGCCAGCAACAGGACGAATACTGCGATCCCACTGAACCACTCAATCCTCGAACCTTTGGCTGTGTAGGGTGACACTCGGTACATGTGCGTATTCTCCACTTAGACTTAGTTCGATCCGCTATCGCTGCTTGCCGGCTGCACCGTGGCCTCCGGCACATCGAGCTGAATGGGCGCGTTGTAATCGGAGAAAATAGAACGCGAGTGCGCCCAATCAACCGTCATTTCGTAGGGAAGACGATCCTTCAGGCCCAGGCATACGGTGTCATGCTCCAGACCACTCGTCCCGCCCTTCAGCGTAACCAACCACTCGCGACACGGAACGCCGTTGACCGTCTTCTTGTCGCCCTTCTGGATGATGCCCCGCTTGATCATGGTGGCAATCTCCGGCAACAGATTGCTGTCGGTCCCCTGGGCAAGGTTTCTGCAATACCACTCCGCGGAATAGCTGGTCCCCCCGTAATGCGATCCTCCCCACGAGCCGTCGCTCTGCCGGTCGTATTCGCGACCCTTCACGTACAGTTCGTCGCGGTTGAACTCGCCCGCATTCGAGCCGGTCAGCACCATGTGCGTCTGGTGATGCAGGACGTCCCGGTTGCAGTCGACTTCCCACAGCATGTCGTTTTGTTGAACTCCGATCTGATTGGTGTTGGAGGCCACGCGGAAGCTGTGTACCTGCTTCATTGCGTCGAGCGACTTCTGAAACTCTTTTTCCCCGCTGCCCGTGCCCAGATAGCTCGCCGCCCATGCCACGATGGCAACGCCCACGAGCAGACGCGCCCCTACCCAGAGCCAGTAACGATCACCCATTCGACACCCCTCCCCAAGCAACCTCTCCCGTTTAGGTTAGCTGCCCTCGGAGGGCGCAGAAAGTTACCGATGGACGATCCTGGGGTAACGTAAGTTATTGATTCTTCGTAGATTCAACGGTTTGGGAGAATCACAGCCCAACCGGGAGAATTAAGATTCGCCCCCGTCTGTACAAAATCAGTACGGTGCAATCTCTTGCAGAAAAGGGGAAGGCAGCGTTCCCAACAAAAAGTCTCGCTTAGAGCGAAATTTCCTCTATGCCCCTATCGCCCATCAAACTCAGCCAAAAGGTCATACCAATTCAGCGTTGGCGGGGTATTTGCAATAGAATTTGTCGGTTTGACAAACATGACGGATCAGATAATTGAAAAGTTTTGGACGCCGGAAGAACTGGCGGAAAAGTGGAACGTTAGCAATGACACGGTCCTGCGGATTTTGGAAACGCAAGCCGGAGTCATCAACTTCGGAAACGCCCGCAGCAAGCGAAGGAAATATAGGCTTTTCCGGGTGCCAGAAAATATTGTCCGGATCATCGAAGCGACTCGGGGAATTCAATGAAAGAGTCGGGGTAAGCAATGATCTTCTTCTTGTTGCTGAGTGCTGTGGTCGCTATGTCGGTCGAATGCCGCTCGGAGGCGTGGAGTGCGTTCTACGGCTTCGTGATGCTGATTTCTATTGCCCTAGCGCTTCTTGTCGGGCTATTGCCAGCCCGAAAGGCGATCCGGAAACCGGACTAACAGGAAGTCGGGTCGCCCGAAATAGCTCCACGAGCCGATAGGTCGATTCTTTTGACTGCAAAATCGTTATTGCATGCCCGCTGTTAGCGGCTCGGGCTCGAAAGGATATACGGGGTCGCCAAACTATGAGGCCCGTTAAAACGCATCCTAGAGCGAAATGCGGACTTATACGGAAAACGTACTTATAGGGGCGTGCTAACCAGTCTTGGGCCGGAACGTCCAATAAGTAAGCAACTTTTCTCCGCCGTCAGTGTTTAAGTAAGTATCTCGCATTTTTCTACCTGAGCAGGTAGACCCGAATCGGATGCGGCGACCCTATAATAAAGGTATGGTAACAAGAGATCAGACGTAACGGGACACGACGCCAAGCGAACTGACGGCACTGGACCCGATAGCACGAGACGCGACATCCTGTTGTAAACCTGATAGCCTCTGGACCCCGTAGGGATGACGGACAAACTGAGGCGACCGAGTGTGGCTGCTGCGATGTAGGCAGAGGACGACAAAGCAGCCTGCGGCTCCCAAAGCCCGACACTCGCGACCTTGCCTGATAGCGGGATACAGTTCTCGCGGTAAGACACCCACAGAGACAACTAAATAGCAAAGCGCTCGGGTATCTGTCCGCGTGCGCTAATGGGAGTGATATGCCCACTATCTACGATTTTGACGCTGCGTTGCGCCAGCGAGTTGAACCCAAACGGGGAATACTCGGAATGGTCGCTCGTCACAAGCTGCTGTATGCGGTTCATCGGCTGGCGATATCTAGAACAGGCGAGCCCGTTTTCAATTCCCGCTGCGAGGCTTGGCCGATGGGTCCGGTTTTTCCCGAGTTCTACCACGAACCCAATGTTCCGGGCAGCGTTGATTCGCTCACAGCGGAGCATATCGGATTTTGCGATCTAGTCGCTCGCGTCCTTGGAGCCTGTTCAGGCCGAAGTTTGGCCGCCCGAAGTCATTGGCGCTATCCCGAGTGGTTCGAAGCAAAGAAACGCCGAAATAACAAAGAGATTGCCGTGGCCGAGATTAAGCAACAACTCGCGGCGATACGGAAGTAAGACAAAGACGCTAAACGCTGCCGACCGGGACCCCGGAGGCATTTTCAAAGGATGTTTCATGTTCATAACAACCGATATGGCGCTTTCCGCCTATCTTCTCACCACCAAGAAACTCAAATTCCTCAAGATCATCCCTCACGGCACGGCCCCTGCCGAAATCTGTTTTGATGACCCCACCGACCTCGGGCAACAAATAGAGCTTTCCTTCCTGAACGGGGACGCCTTAGTCTCCGCGCCCGCCTATCACGCAAACCTCCGGGCGATCCGAAAGAGCATTCAAGTTGCGATGGCACGGCAGAATCCCGGATACAAGGGGATGCCTCGTGGCTAAAGCTAAACAGTGTTTCGCGCACTTCCACATGACTCCCGAGGAATATGGCTCTGGTACTACTGCCGCTGCGTTTCGAAGGTTTCTTCGACGGTCTATCTAAGTGGACGAGAAATTGCCAAAGAGTTTGAGGGGGTTTCCAAGAACGTAATTTATCGCATTGCAGATAGTTTGACTGCAAAAAGATGGTTTCGAGACCTCGCGCCATACCATCGAAACGCTAAGACTGGAACGCTTGTTCCTCGGACGGTGTACGCTCTGACTCACGAGGAATGGGTAGCACAATACTCCGATATTGGGTGCCGTCTCCCCAAACCCCCTGTCCCGAAATCAGGACAGGATGACCCTATCCCTGTCCCGGTTTCAGAGGTTCCTGTCCCGAAATCAGGACACTCCTGTCCCGATTCTAGGACGGACCTGTCCCGAAATCAGGAACAAAGAATAAAGGAAGTAGAAACTAAAGAGAAAAGAAAGAGAGAGAGCAAAACGGGCAACCCCGACTCGCTCGATCATACGGATAACCGACAATGACTGACCCTCGGGCGCCTCGCGATTTTGTCCGCGAGATCGTGAAGGCGGCTCAGAAAGTTGAATCGTCCGCTGTCATCCTCCCGCACCACAAGAAGCAGCTAACGGAGGCCATTCTAGGGACTGATTTCAGCTTACCCGAACTTATCCAAGCGACCAAGACCGAAGCGGCTGACTGGATCAACGACCCTTACCGTTGCGGACAGGCCGGGAATCTTCTCGTAAGCAAGTTAGTTAATCACGCCTTGATTGCTCGTGAGGATAAACAGAAGGAACTCGCAACCCAACGGATGCTTGTCGAGTCTACCGCCCGTGAACAGGCCAAGGCCGAAGAGGATCGGGCCGAAGCCGCCCGTAAAGCAGCCGAAACCGAATCCCTCATCGAAGACGAACTCCCGAGTCCTGATGCGCTTTTACCAATGCACGCCGATGGCATAGAGCAGATCAGGTCTGAAGATACGGGCGTCGGGCTATACGGGCGACAAACAAACATGTCGCACGAGGATTTGCCCGATCAAGATGAAACCCTAATTCCTGAACTTACGGCGCGAGGATCACGATGAGCATCAAAACCAAACTCCAACAAATCAGTCTGCGCGTTCTTCGGACAAGTATTCGACCTACCGACGAATACTGGATGAACCTCAAGCCGCTCGCCCGAGTACACGGAGAAGACAAAGTCTGCGAGGCGTTCGAGCAATGGGCCACGGCAAATCAGAACGACCCCCCAAAATATCCGTTGTCGGCATTCTTAAGGATCGCGGATCAACTGATTTCCGATCCCCCGCCGCCAGATAATCCCGATTTGCAGGGTTTAATTCAAAACATGGTTGACATCTCGGAGGGTTCCGTGTTCTGGGATAAACTCCGCTCTGCGCAAATCAACCGCCTTATATCGAAGTTCCCAGCAACCGAAGTTGAGAATGCTTTTGTGAAGTTCTGGGAGAGCATACGTGAGAACAAATACTACGTTCAGTACGCATCGAACACATTCATTGACGTAGCCCCTCAGTTCGTCGCACTAAACAGCCGCACCCTTCTAACTCAAGCATCCGCCTTGCAGTCAATCGGACAACGAACCGGAGTTACTCAATGAACCTACTACGACAATTTTGGCAAGACATGGCCGAAGGTTTTCGGGCGATGGCCGAGCCCCGTGACGCTTGGTTTTACTACTCGCGCCGTTTTATAACTGCCAGCGAGTACATCGTATTACAGCGGCTTGAACAGGCAAACGGCTGTGAAGAATGTTAGGCCGGGTAAAGCATCCTAAATTTGGCCACGGATTCGCTATCAGCGAGCACGTCAGTGGATCGGGCAAACTCGCCTCCGTAGTCCTATTCGATTTCAACCCGTCCGCCGAGCGAACGATGTTGGACGAATTCTTGTCCGCGTCAAAGTCCCCGCTGCCCGAGGCGGCGAAGGCAACACCTAAACCGAAGCCGCGTAAGAAAGTCGAGAGAGTTCCGGATACCTTAATCGTGAAGGAACTCGATGAAGTTATCACAGGCAAATACGACCTATCGGGCTTCGAAGCTGTGGATAGTCCGGGAACCGTATGACACAGCCAAAGTCCGACACCTACAACGAACAACAGGCAAGGAAAGCTCAGAGACAAACCATTCTTTGCCTTCAATGCTCGACGCCCGGTAAGCCCGTGTTCCATAGCTGGAAAAGAGCGCAGGGGGCTGAATACAAGCCCGCAAGCGACTCTCAGTAAATGCCCGCCAAAGAATCTAACCTTCCCGGTTCCAGAGACCGTGCAAATAATTCGGGCAGGCTCTCAGCCTGTGAAAGTAATCTTGAAATTCTGCCAGCATAACTACCTCATCTCCCCACTCGACGTTAAACTCCAATCTTCTGCACAACTAGCCGAACTCGGCCCCGTGTCCAATTATTGCTCCGAGTGTTGGAAAAAGCGCAGCCTTGACGTTCCCGAGCCCTACAAAGCGGACATCGACCAGCCGTACACGTTCGGCCACTGCGATTTGATTTCGCAGGTTGCCCGCAGACGCGGCTTTGCTCCTGATATCAGCGCCCGCGAAGATGTCGAAAATGATTTGCGACTGCATTTGATGGAGAAACGGGCCGCCATCGAAAAGGGCGTCCGAGACGAGGCCATGGAGCAAGGGATAAATCCCGGCGATCCCGATATCATCCGCAACTATGTCCGTAAAACATTGCAAAATCTGTTGAAGGACAAACAGCAAAAGTCCTCCGAGGGCATTGTCGTTCGCAATACTGTGAAATCCCTCTCGCCCGAAGGACTGGTAAAAACAAACCGCAGACAAGAGTCCCAAGAGCGAGCGGGCCATCAATTGACCGATCTGACGGGCGGAGATTCCGCTTCCGCACACGATGATTTCTCGCTGGACGAAAAAGATGCTCTATTTGTTGGCGGCCCGTCCAATGGGCAGAAGCGATCCCCGAAGAAAACCGAGGCGCGCTATTTGTTCGATACACTGATGGCCGAGGCCAGTTCGCAAATAACAACATTGACTGGGGGCCGCAAAGACGGTTTTGACGTTCGACTCGACCTTCAAAAAGCCCTGTCGAAATTGCTCGCAGAAGAGAGCGCGGTTTTCTCGCTGCTCTGGCTAGAAGACGGCGACTTGCTGGCCCGGCCTCGAACCTACAACGACGTGCAGAAAGAATCGGGCCTCAGCTTGCAAAACGTTCGCACTCTGGAAGCAAGGGCAATCCAGAAGTTGAAGCCCGCTCTCGGACCAAGCTTTTTCAGGCGTCGCAAGTGACGCTCCTTAACACCTTTACTTCTTCCTCCGCACCATCCTCTTCGCCTTAGCTTCCGCAGGAGCAATCACGCGCTCGGGCAACTGAGTAATCAGCAATTCCTTAGACGTGTACTGGTATGGCTTTAGAACCCAGTGGTATCTCTTCTTGAGATCGTCGAACATCGGGTACGCTCTCCGTCCCTTCAAGATGATCGCTTGGATCGGGACAACGGTGTTTGGAATGATCGTCGCCAACTCATGCGGTACACTGTTTGGGTCCGTCAGATCGGCAATGATAAACCGGGCCATATTTGCCAACGTCGAAATCGTTCCTGTGAGGTCCTTGCTGGCAGGCCCTTCGAAATCAAACACGACAGGCAAGTAATCACGGTTGCGAAGCTTGTCTCGGATTGAGTCCAAAACCTCTTTTCGCTCTGGTGTGAAGCGACCCAGAATTAGGACCACTTTTGAAGTGATGGTGTCGATCACGTCCCGGATTTTCTGGTTATTTAGAAGCAGGTAGATGAATTGGGCCACTTCGAGATTGTCAACTTGGATCGGAGATTCGCCCACAGGCGTGATCACCAAGTTAGATTGGACGGCTCCTTCCAACCTTACGTTCCACGCGGAGATTCCAAACACAGAACAACCCGTCAGATTTGCTGCTTCGAGGTTGGTGCCGACCAAAGTCGCCCCTCGGAGGTTCGCCCCTTTGAGGTTTGCCCCACGAAGGTCCGTCCTCCCGAGCCTCGCCCCGCTGAGGTTCGCACCTTCGAGGTACGCCCTGCCAAGGTTTGCCCTGCCGAGGTTTGCCCCGCGAAGGTTCGCCTCGCGGAGGTGCGACTCGCTGAGGTGCGCCCCGCGGAGGTCAACCCTGCTGAGGTCCGGCAGAACATCAGAGTCTTGTTCTCTCCACTGATTCCAAGCCTCGACGCCTTCCTTAATCTTCGCGAGATGTTCGGGATTAGCCAAGGGCCGCCCTCCCTGACTGGTTTTCTTGGTTAATGATACCGCCTTGTGCCCGATAGATGCCAGCTAACAGATTTTCCTACTTTTGTCGTACTACATATTTGTAGGGAACAGGTAATTTGGGGGCGCATAAGTTCTACGTTGTCCCGAGGCCGTTCCGTCCGTTTTCCGTATTTTCCGGCATCCGCCGTGTACCCACCGTTCGCTGACGGATCGGGCTTCTCTCTTTGGATCACAGGACAATCAATTTTAGATTTTTCCCGTGGGAGCCTCAGCAACTCCCCGTGTCCTGAACCACCAAAGAGACAAAGCCCCGATTCGCAGACCAAACCAGTCTGTTAGTCGGGGCTTTTTGTTTATCCCCTCTATTTTTAGGAGTCTGATTCGTTGCCGAGCTTTGACCATCTCGTTGCTGTGCCTGTCCATCTTACCGGGAAGGTCTTATCAGTCAAGCCGCTCCGCGAAGGCCAGAGTTTCGTCATTTGTGATGACTCAGGAATCAATATTGGAAATCGCCGCCGATGGGTCGGACACTCGCAAGAGGTAACGCCGGTTGGGAGCGAACTTAAGCCCGGAACCCGGGTCCGATTCCTGCCCGGAACTCCGACCCGTCAGGGAAGAATGCCACGAGCTTATCAAATCTCGATCATACGACAGGGAAGCAGAATGAAGCCCGCTTTCCCGCGTTTTATTGCAAACTTTCGATGTCCGAATCCCGTTGGCTTTGAACCCCTAAAGTCATATCCTTCAAGGGTCAAGGATACTCTCTTGGCGCTGTGGAGGCTTGCGCAATGGCAGAAGATAAACACCCCGTTCGTGGCCTTGGAAGGGAGTTGTTGCCTCACGCAGTTTGGGACGCGATTAGAGAAGCAGTCAAATGGTTATGGGAGCATCGTTCTGTGCTAGGAATGGTAGCCAGTGGCTTGATTGCCGCATGGCAAAAGATACTACGTCAGTCCGTCGATTGGTGGATTATTGGCGGCCTATTTCTGGTCTCATTCGTTAGTTTTATCTACACGATGAGACGTACAGCCACGAATGGGCCAAAGGAAGCAGCCTCGTCGGATTCTTTGTGCGTTTACTTGGATGATTTTCAATACGGTGTTCGGATGTTGTGGCTCGATAAGACATTTTTGTTCTCGAAATGCCGGATGGTATCCACTGACAAAACAACCAGCATTATAGGAATACAACCGTCTGTCATTACCAACGACGGGAGGCTGTGGCAGGGGACGTTGATAGAAGACTTGTCGGCATGGTATTTGACCCAACGACATGGGCGGTGACCTTGATCTAGAAGAACTGTCGCTGTGGAAGAAACTCAAAGAATCGCCGTTACAAAAAGAAGTTCAAGCGTCCGGCTGGCTAGGTATGGTCATTGATGAAATGATGACCAAAGAACAACTTGCGTCCATCAATCAGATCAGTTTAGTAGGGATTCAAGACGGCGGAAGACGGAAACACTCGGTATCTCTTCAGGCTACAGATAAGCCGGGAAGAATGGTTGTTGCGAAACATCTCCGGTAGCCTTATTGAACGGTCTCGTTTTTCCAGCCCGCGACATTCATAGAAATACTTTACAGAATTGCCCATAGAGCGACAAACCAGTCCCTGAAGGCAAAGCGGAACCACTAAATCCGCGAACCATACTACCGGGCCTCGGTGGGCAACTGTTGGGCACAGTCCGGAACCGAGGGCCGATAGTACGGAAAGAGTTTGGGGAATGGGGCGAAGCGCCCTTCTCATCCGCTTTCCAGATTTTATTTGAAGAAGTCGCCGACTCTGCTGGAATGCCATTTCTCGGACGCTTGTACGTTTCGGATGTCGGCTGGGCCGCCAACTATAGTCTTGAAAGCAATCTCAGCAGCGTCGTTGAATGTTTGTGTGGCCATGTCTAGCTTCTCGATCTGGGCGGCCATATCGGCATCAGCGCCTGGAACCGGATCGTTACAGTAAAACTCTTTGCCTGTTAACTCTGGGGGCTTGGGATTGAAAGTACCGCCGCCCGTTTTAGACCAGCGAATCTTGCACGCAACCTCGGCCCCCCAGGAGATCATTCCCAGCATGATACGTTTCGGTTTCATGGGGTCGGTCGCGTCGCGAAATACGACAGTAGTCACAACCTGAAATCTCTTAGATGCAGTGCATAGATAGTTAGTTTTATTGGACGCGGAGTTCGGAAGGACCAATGGAAAATCGTTGAAAGGATGGTCGTCCATAGCAATCGTCACCATCCATAGCGCAGGATTAACTCTCATGAATCTGGGGCTGTACATATCATAAAAGGGGAAATTGTTAGAATTGGATTCGCTGTCCAGCATCCATTCATTTTCACCCGAAAACGCGGGCTTGAGAGCGAAGTTCAAATACATTTGGCCTTCTGCTTCCGTCGGACCGGCGTAAAAAGCCCGCTGATCTCCAAGGGAAAAAAACTGAAGGAAACGAAAGCTGAAGGGTGCGGAAGCAAGGTTCCCCTTCGGATCATCGGAAAGCACGTTGATGTCGGCGGAAATTCGGATCGCGCTCGCGTCGGCGGGCTTCCTCGCCGAGCCAGCAAGGATCGCCGCACTATTTCGGGTCAGGTGGAAGGTGGCCAGAGCCGCTGAACCGCGATTGACGTAGCTGACTGCTGGAATCGCGCCGTCATACTTCGCCGAAATACTAGCCGTGGGCGAAACGGTGAAGGACATGTGCCTACTCGGGGCCGAAGTCTACCAAGGGGGAAAGCACCAGTCAACCATCCTTTCACGAGCGCGAGGAGCCGAGATTGCCACGCAAGTCCAACTTCAATGGAAGCGACCCGCTATGTCGTGGAAGGGCCGAAGGGCTTGTCCGCCGCCTATGTTCGGGTAATCCAGAAGGCTGTCAACTAAGGAGCCGCAATGCAAAACGACTTTTTCACGGAACTGTACGAGCGTAAAGGTGATCCGCAGCATTTCGGCGGAGGCGCTAGAAAAGATTACACACCCGAGGATGACAAAAGAGATGACGAAGCCGCCGAGAAGTCCGCGAGCGATTAGGTTGCTGGATACCTTGGAATCTATTTACAGCGACAGTAACGCGTCTCCTGCCGAGCGGCTAGAAGCATCAAAGTTGGCGGCGTCAATCTTGTCCGGGAAACGGAAAACAGCGGAGCGCAGGAAGAGAAAGCCCGCAGTCAAGGATTCCAAACCTCTTGTGACGAGCGCTGATCTAGCTCCAGCAACCCTTGAGCCCGTTAAGCCGAATCCTGACGAGATACTTAAACACTTCCGGGAGAAGAAATGAATCTCGAACTTGTCCAGCAATTGTATCTGTTGTTGAGGGATATTTGGCGAGTCTGGTGCTCGAAGCAGACGACGGATTTGACCGCAAGCGAGGTGCTCGCAGATTAGAAAGTTACGAAGTCCTGTGGGCTCGAAACTGCTTGGAAGGCCCAATCATCGGCAAGGACGGCAGGAAAGAGACCAACCCGCCTGCGGAAGACAAAATCGGAAATGTTCTCTTCCACAGACAATACTCACGGCGAAGCGAGTAATGCGGAAACCATATTGACTTTCGCGTCTCGAACTACAGGCGGGGCGCGGATTGCCCGTAGCTGGTTCCTGCGGGCGTCAGGGCGGGTTTAGAGTTTCCCGCCCACACATTGAGTTTCGTTCTTCTTTGGAAGAACGGAAGGGCCGCTTCCATCGGCCTTAAAGGGGCGACGGGCGGGATTCTCGTCGCTCCGCCTTCACGAATGGATGACACTAATCACGATATCTACAGGAGTAAATAACCCGATGGTGACCCAAGAATATCTCAACAAGGTGAACGACGCGCTCGCACAGGCGTGTCCGCTCTCAGTGAATGACCCAGAGTCCGTTGCTTCCCTCAAAGCCAAGATTCAGTCTTTTTGCAACGATGTTGGCCAACTTCCTTCTGAATTCACGATCATTCAATGGTGCGTCCCGTTCGAGCAGATGCTTTTGAAGAAGAAGGCAGAAGCGGACGAAGCGGCCCGCAAGAAGCAGGAGCGCATCGACGTCCGCAAGAAAGAAAGGGAGTTTGATCGTTTGCCTGCATCCGCTGCAAAGGCGCAAGCCAACGCGGAGTTGAGGCAGCAGAGGGAACAAGCTACAACTGAGACCTTTACTCCTCGAGATATACACGGCGGGCACCGAGATTATCGAGGGATGAGATATTCATTTCAAGATCAATCTGGATGCAAACGGTAACTGCGTTCCGGGACAATATGTGTTTTCGACTTCCTCATTAACCCCAACTTGCCAGTACATATACACCGCCTACAAATCAGACGGCACGACCGCATCGGCCCCACAGCTATTGAGCGTCCCGAATACGAACGTGTCTTACAACCTGTCGAGCTTCGTGCCCGCTTACCCAGCATTCTAAATAAGGAAAACGGATAAATCATGGCAACAGATCAGACAATTACAGGCACGTTTGTGGACCCGCAAGGTAACCCGCTGCAGAACGGTTATCTAGTCCTTCGCCTGTCCCACGATGGACAGAGCGGCACTCCGAACCAAGTCGTATCGGGCTTTCGTCTGAGAGTCACCCTCAACAGCAACGGCCAAATTTCTCCGGCGGTCGGCATATATAGTAACAGCGGTCTGCTTCCAGCGAACACATTTTACCGGATCACGGTTTATGCCGCAGACGGAACCGAAGTCGTCCCGGTTTCCGCAGTTACAATCCCAAATACGCCAACGCCCGTTGATCTGGCGACACTGACGTGGGGTCCGGCCAACTAATGGCAAATGCCCCCGGCTATTCGTCATGCTTGCTATGCTGCAGGACGCTCGCAACGCTCGAAAGAGCGCTGTTGGCATTGCGTCCAACTAATCGTGCTGTTCCGACAACGAGGACGAGAATAACTGCCAACAACATGGCGTATTCGGTAATACCCTGTCCATCATCGTTCGACCAGAGGGCAAGTAGACGTTGCAGCATGGTACGCCTCGACAAGGTGCAATCCACGCTGACTTTACACCGTTAGCAGTAATGAAATCTTTGCGCTTTAGCAAAAGTAGCCTTTAGAGTCATGACCCCACCGAGAATATCCCCGCTATGACTGTGCCTCTGAGGCTTTCCGCCGGAGTGCCGGGACCAAATCCGGGGACGGGTGCGCCCGATAGTTGGCAAAATGCCGGGAACCCGCAAGAAATGAAGCCACAATACGGAGCCACATAATCATGCCAACCTTTGACTATATTTTCCAAGGCGACCCTAACCCGCCACCAATCGAATCAACCTTTCCGCAAGTCAGCGGCAGCCAATCCAACCCGCTGTTACTAATCTGGACCTACCGCCGAATTTGTTACATCAACATCGGAAGCAGTCCGCTTTGGACTCCCCTGGCCACGGTCTCCCCTGATTCAGTGATTTAGCAATTGAGCCAGCCGTTATTAGCGACGGTAATCGCTAAATTGCAGGCCGAGCCGATCAACGACCCGCTCTGCTTGCCTTTCGCGAAGGTGTTGGGTCGCGGATTCTAGTTGCCCGAAAGAAAGGAAACAAATGACAGTTTTATACCCAAATCCCGCTACCCGTCGCATTGTTGAGCACGCGATAGCACAAGGCAAGATCGTTCTTTGGCTAGTGGACAATTCAAGGTGCCTGTTCTCGAACCCGACGATTACATCCGGGAGCACGGTTGGGGCAATGGTAAACCCCGGTGATAATGGCGCAGCGATGGCTCCCGACTTTGTTGTCATGGGCGGCCCAGACGGATTCGCTGCGGCGGCGAGAAAGGCGAGCTTGTACAAAGGTAACGGCTTGTCATCCGAGGCCGAGGACTGCGCGGCGGCTCAGGTTTTCTTTGCGGGCGCTAAATTCGTTCGAGGATCGGTCTACCAAGCATAGGCCGCCTCATGTTGCACTTCCGACTCTCGGCAGTCGATAGTGGACGCTATCGAGACTCATTGACCCGGTGGGTGTCTGATTTGTGACATCACCATCGCGAACCAGCCGAGCAGCACAAGACCAAATATCGAGATTCCTATTGCCGGAAACCAGAACAACACAACCCTGAAGACAGTGCTGCTCAAGCGTCCAGTTGCAAAGAACATTGAAAAGAACAGGATCGCTAGCAGCCAAAAAACAGGAGATCGAACGCTCTCGATGGACAAGCCCACGACGGCTGCCAATCCTATCGCTCTCGCATTGCTCTGGCTCATCTCTCGAAAGGCGGTGATGACCATCAGAACAAATCCCGAGAGGAATAAGGCAGAGAGCCCGCCGAGAAGCAATTTAACGTACGTCATGGCTTCAAAGATTAGTCCGACCTCCGTCGTTTGGCAAGGACAACGAGGTGCATCTGGGGAGACGACCTGATGGTTGTAGTAATCAGGCGATGTCACAAGCGTGCGCCATCTGTTCGCCCGTCAGTCTTGGGTTTTGAGGCGATGTTTCGCCAACTACCGATCAGGTGGCGTTATTTGATGAAGCGAAAGCTGTGGAGCGTGTCCGACATCGTTCGGTCTAACTTCTGCTGCTGCGCCGGGGTAAGCGTCTTCAGAGGTGGATCAGCGAGGTTCGGATTTGCCCCCGTCTCGCTAACGCTCAACTCGAAACATCTTTGCTTGTGAAACGTGCGGTATAGGTCGATGGCAGACGAATGACCAGTGGCAGCGCCCCCGCTCACTCCGTGTACAAACTCGACTCCACCAATCATCTCGTCCGGGTGCTCGGCGGAGATCAGAAACTCTAGCCAGCGTGAGTCGCCATCCTTCCTTGGATAGGGTGTGACGCACACATTGGCGGTCATCATCTCCTGCTCTGTCAGAATCTCTCTCACCTGAAACGACGCAGCTCCGAAACTTGTATTCTTGAACCCTTCGGTGGGATAAACCACGCAAACGAACGAGTCTGATTCGCAAACGGGAATGAAGGACTGATTGCAAGGGTCGACTTTGCCTCCCGTGCAAACTTGAAAGTCAGCGGGATAAACGAAGCGAAATGCACCGTCCCGGGCTGTGAAGAGTTTTGGTGTAGCTGTTCTTCCTTTGTACAAGCCTTCCACCGGATACGGGGCGAACGGATAAGACTGGGGATTCGGACTCTGACCATCAATTGGCATGACCGCAGCTAGCAGAAGCCAGAGCGTGGTAGCGGAGCTTTTCTTCATAACGCTCCCGAACATGCACTCGCACGGCCAAACGCGGACTCTCAGAAAAACCCGCGCAGCAAGCCGGGAGATTAATAGTAGCTGCATCCCGATCAACACGCGCGTTCTGACCGTGCGTCAGCGGACACGCTGTCTTTCGATAGACACACTGGTTGCCGCAATCAGGCATTATCGCAACTTTGCGCCTTTTGTTCGCCAGCGTCCGGAATCCTCGGCATTATACGGAAAGCGGACGACTAGCTCGTAACAAACTCAAACCACATGGGACGAAGACTCGAACTCGAAGGGAAGCGCTTTGGCCGCTTGGTTGCCATCGACCGGGCCGCTAAGAAATGCAACGGGCATCTGTGCTGGATTTGCAGATGCGATTGCTGGAACTACACAGTTACGACCGGAATTCACCTCAAGTCGGGGCATACCCAGAGTTGTGGCTGCATCCGGGCCGAATATGCCCGCGAGATGGGTAACTGCTATAAGCACCTCATCATCCCCGGCAACAATGAGTTTGCCCGCCGCGCACTGCAAAGCAAAGCCCGCTAAGGCCGCACCATTAACTCTAACCTGACACTAATACAGATTCGCCAGTGAGGGATAACCTCAAGCGAAAGGAACATAGAAATGACAACGACAGAGAAGCTACAGCAGATCGTAGAGAATTTGCCCGCAGACTTCTACGGCACGGTAACAATCGGGTTTCAGAACTCGATACCCGGCACTGTAGAAGTCAAGCAATCATACCGCCTCGAAACACCGAAATCTCAAACCAGTCGACCAACAAGCCGAGGAGCCAACAATGAAGCACACTGCAAGTAAGCCCGCCTCTACTCCCTCCACAATCCAGCCCAAGCTATCCGGACTCTTCTGCCGCGCTTCGTGGCATCTCCGCAAGAATCCCCGAGCAATCGCCGTTTACGATCTCGCAATCCAATTAACGGACGGGCGGCGAACGCGAGTTTCACCTGTCCATCAGGCAAGTTGGCGAGTATTTCGGGTGGGGCAAAGACATTGTTCGTTCGGCCTTCAAGAGATGCGAAAGAGAAGGGTTGTTCGTCCTTGTCCGTCGGGGACGAGGTGGTAAGCCCGGAATGCCAGAGTTCGCGAACACCTACCAAGTAAAGACCCACACACAACTAAAATCCGAAGGGCGATATAAGTGTCTGTCACCCGTACCTAAAGCTGGTACGGGGGTGTCCTTAAATCAGGTACAGGGGTGTACCCAAAATCAGGACAGTACCTGTACCCAGAATCCGACCCTAGTATCCGATGTCGAGTCTACGAAAGAGTCTAGCGAGAGAGTCTCCAAGCCCAACCCCGCTCGCTCTCTCAAGTCAGAATCAAAACCGGCGGGCAAGAAGAAGCGGCTAGAAAACTTCCCGAGGGTGATGGAGACCCGAGAAGAACGCGAGGAGTTCCGGGCTTGCCTGGGGCAGATGCGCGACGCCATGAACACGACGCCTGTGCGGAAAATGGACGAGCTAGAAGATGGTGGGGATATAAGCGAACTTGAATCCTTTCCCGAACAGAGCCCAGAAACAGTACCGAATTTCGATCCGGACAAATTCGTGGACTTGAGCACGGTTCCAGCCTTGAATGCGGCTTGTACGGAAAACTGACAGACTTAGGTTTGTACGGAAGGCGGACGTTGCTCCTGTTCGGAAAACCGTACAGGCTGGACGCCCGTAATCAATCCCGTTGATAAATAGTCTGATACGATCCGCGCTCATGGACAAGAAACCAGAGTGGATCAAGATAGACCAAACGAACTATCAATGTCCTCGCTGCGAGGCCGTCGTTACGATCACCCGCGCCAGCGGCAAGGAATCTCCTGCAGAATGGCAGAAACGTCTGGACAGGCTACTATCGGCGCATCTGGAAGAACATGAACGCAGAGATAAACTCAATCGGGCCGACGAGGATGGCGATACGAAAAACGGACAAGACTGATTCGTGTGGAGAGCGGAGTACGCCCGTAAGTCAATCTTGCCCGTAGTTGAGTATCCAGAAAACGAACAGGTCGCCCGTAAACAACATTAGTTCTTAACTGTGAGCGTGCTTGAATCCACAGCTTTCTTCCCAGTAACGCCTTCGAGAGCGGCTAGGATGCCTCGATAGTCGTTCTTGTCGCACTGGACGGCGAGTCCGCCCTTCTTGTCACCATCTGCCCAAGTCAGACCGACAAAATGCTTCTTCGACTTGCTGAGAGCTACCAGCGCTCCGGCTCCCAGAGTAAAGACACCGACAGCAACCGCCGTGCCTACTCTCCGATGGACATCCTGCCCGTAACTAATCTCAGTGACCGACGAGGACGGGATGCTCGTGAGTTCTTGCTTGTCCTTGACGAAAGTTATGGTGGATGAGTTGATAACCAGCTTTATTCCCGACCCGGCTTTGACATCACCTAGCGAACCGCCGTCATAAGTGACCTTGTAACCGTTTACAGCGTCGGCGGCAAACATCACCACAGGCATCGAGATACAGAGCACAAAAGCGATAACAGATTTCATGGACACTCCCAAGTGGAATTCCCCCTCGCGGTTTCATAGTCGCGTGTCGGGTAAGCGCGGTCAACGTTACCGAGGTAATGTGGATTGTCCGTGCGCGACGTGATAGCGGTCTCGGCGCTACGCTCTTGGCGTTCTTACGAAAATCGTCGCGATTGTGGAATAAATGACGCATTTGTGTGTCAGAAATGCCACAAGGTAGCGCCAAATTGCAGGCAATGAATTCAATTACTTACACTTAGTGCGATGATTCAATGACATACTCAAGCGCTCTGCCCTTATAGGCCAGTTATCGTCGGGCTATTAGCTGTGTGTTAGATCGGCTGTTCCGGGCGTCCCGTTTGGCGGAGAGAAATAGCCCCAGATTCGACCCTGAGCCCTCGGCTGATGTCCGGACTGGATTGACACCAGATCGTGCAACAGTGATTCGGCGTTCGAGTTCTCCTGACTCCCTGAAGGAACCTTCTAATTCTGGTTTGGCCATCGGGTGGGCCTACCCCTGCCGGTGGGTGGATCACGCGAGCATGGCGGCGTGGCAGATTATAAATTAGCGTCAGCGCTAAACGTCTTGCGCGGGTCTGCCGCTCCCGGTCTGATACGGGCAAGGCTGAGAAAAGCTCTCGGATATGGGCCGCCCGCTGTACGGTTGTTAGAGACGGGCAGGAGTGCGGGCGGGTTATCGAAACCTATCGCCTATGGCCGAGTGTTACTCCACAATCGTGTGGATGTTTGCTAGCCGGAGTACGACGTAGGGTTGGAAAACGCCCGAACGAACGTCACGGCCATGCTAAAAACCCTTCTGCGACCTACCGCTCATGGAAGACAATGAAGCGCCGCTGCTATAACCCGAATCATCGAAATTACAACAACTATGGCGGCTCGGGCATCCACGTATGCGACAGTTGGCAGGCCTTCCGCGCCTTCCTAGCCGATATGGAAGAGCGGCCCGAAGGCACGACGTTAGGCCGAATCCTTGATAGAGGGGATTACGAGCCGGGGAACTGTTTCTGGATGACGTGGGAAGAACAGAATCTTGCCCGCAAGAACAACCACGCCCTCCGTAGATGGGAATTGTCACGGGCGACCGTCCGGAAACCGCCCACGAGCGTCGGGCTCGAACAGGAAGCTGTAGCCTGATTGCGGGCGACCTGTACGGAAACCGGATGCGGGCTACTTGTCAGCTCTTGGTGCGTGGGGTTTCATTCTTGATTGGCGGCTCGCAATCCCGGTGTACGGTAAAGCCGAGGTCGTCTAGCCGACACTCGTCTGGAGGCGGCAAAGGTTTGCGGCATATCCAACAATACGTTGCCGGACAGATGGGCATATTGGGAGTATAGAAGGTCGAGGTGATGCAGTCTGTCCGCTACCACCCCGAGCTTTGTGCGGTAGCGCAGTCACCCTACCACCGGATGCGGCTATTCGTCAGCGCTGGCCGCTGGGACCATTTCGGCTAAAAATCGAACGGCGACAGGCCGTCTCTCATAACACCCATCGCCGTAGAGGCTCGCAACCTTTCGGCCCGAGTCTGGACCTCACGGCATCGGCTAGCAATGGCCTAGAAGTATTAAAACGGTCGATAAACTGTGAACGCACTGATTCCGCTTTAGAATTTCAGTGAGCTGTTGCTGATTACGGCCCGTCCGCTACTCTGGTTTCTTGATCGTGGCACTTGAATCGGCTTCAACTGTGACATCCACCTCTGCTCCCGGTTTGAGTCGAGCTTTCTCACCCTTGTCGTTGGTTACCTCGTTTTCAACGCGAATCTCTCGGTACAAGTCTTCTGCCTCCCGAATCGCGATCTGAGCCTTCTCTGGCTGGCCGAGGCTGGGCTTGATAACCTTCTCGACGATACCTCGCAGCTTTTTCCGCTTCTTGCCCATGGGTAAACCTCCTGTTGGCGGGAATTGTAGCGATGGGAGCGGCTCGCAGCACGCTCGCGCCAGAAGTCGTCTGCAAGCAGGTAGACGTGGCTTTCACTGCTTCTCACTTGTGCCGAATGCGGCTTGCGCAATTAAGCCGTTTGCGTCTTCCTACGCCAACCCGCTTGCCTTTGCAATGGCCTAGAGGTACATCGCCATGGGCTTGTTAGATTTCGGCATTCGGTACTGATGGCGGTCTATGCACCTGTGACAAGTGCGGGCGCGAGTTCCTTATCGTCAACGATGTGCCCGATGACCGAGGAACAGTACGAGAAGGGTCATTCAAAGTGATCTTTGCGAGAACGACGCGCGCAATTTGTCCGGATTTTGTAACACTTTAGGAGTAGTACACGGAGTTCGAAAAACGTTTGGGAGACTCTTCGAAAGAGGGGGAGCAGGGATGCCACACGGATGGCTCCTCGATCTGCTGATTATTCTTGGCTGGAGACTCAGAGCGGATTGCTATCGGGAGAAGCACCCGGCGGGAGCGCAACATTGGCAAATATAACACAAGGTGTTCACGGGAAACGATTGTTGACTCCTGTAACTCTTCCGTCTTGGCTTCTCGTTGGCAAAGAAGTAGTCGAATATTTTCATCTTGGCTCTTGGATCGCTGAACGTTGGTCTTGGTTTGCAACAGGCAGTGGGCGTCTGTTTGTCCTGGCCTTTGCTCTCGTGTGGCTATTCGTCGTTGTGCTCTGGCCTGAGGATTGGTGGCCTATTCACTCTGGCGCAATGAAGCCACCCATTCCAACTCCAGCCACTCCAATCTCCGAACTGCTCAACAAGCAGGCAAAAGAGATCGCCAGCCTGAGGCTTGACGAACTTCTTCAAAATGGACAGCGCCTCTCTGCCAACAAACCCCAGAAAGAGGATACTGCGAACTTTTCACGCATCTGGAATGCACAGGTGGCTCAATGGATGAACGACGTCGGAACTCTTCTCCAAACCCACTGGACTCAACAAGACAAACGTTTTTTCTTGTCGCTCACCGGAGAAAATCCGCATCAATTTGCAATTGGCGTACATCCTGAGTCCGCACGTCTCTCGGTAGATTTACTCCGATATCTGAAAAATCTCGAAGTTCTCAAGCAGCAATTCTCTCGAAGCTAAAAATGGTGCAATTTCCTTGCTTACTTGTTCTGAAGAAATAATTACCCCTCGGCTCTGCCGTGTGCAAAACAGGACCTTGTGTTCGTGGGATGATCCCCCCCATCAATCCCCGGTCTATTGTTGGCCGGGTTTGCGATCTTCAGAGGCGGAACGACTCAGTGACTCTTCTTGCCGGGTGTGTTCCTCAAGCGACCTCAATGCCTCTTGTTTTTGACTTTCGGTGTGTACTCTAGGCAAGTGCCCAGTTTCTTTCAACAGGGCCTCCACCAACTTGAGTTCCAAGACCTCTCCCTCAACGCTCTTGTCGCCCTTCTCGCGTCGATGTGTGTTAAACAACTCCGCAAGGCTAGCCAACTCGTTTTCGTTCAAATCAACCATCATTTGTTATTCTCCTTTGGCCTTTCTTGCATCATCTTTTGTCTTACGTCATAAATTTGTCGCATAACCCCGGCCTCGAAAGGGGTGGGCTCCCCGGTCGCCCGTTGCTTGTTGCAGAAGTCTTGGCTGATTAAACCAATCAGATATTCCAGTTCATTTTGAGCAAGATCAACTGTCATTTCGTCACCGCTCCTTCACGCGTGAGACCGCGACAACAAACTTTGAGCCGGGGATGGCGCGAAAGCTACTTGAATACACGGAAAGTACATGACCAAAGTAATCAGACACTCCTCAAAGGAGATGAAGTTTGTGGCAGGGGGCTTGTAGAGTTGCCCGCAGGAGACGCAGTTATGACCCCTCTGCTGAGAGCAACTCCGAACTGCTGCATCTGTAATGGCGCAAGGAAAATCAGTGTTTATGCGGGTTACGGAAGGCCGCCGAAGTTACCGATGTACTTGATCGAATGCCCGAAAAGGACGATGATTATTGGTTTTTGTAGGGTTTTCTGGAATTGTGCTGATGGCAAACCAGTTGTCATCCGGAGCAGCGTTTTTTTTGCCGCGAAAGACCTCTGCAACCTGCTGCAGCCAGCCAAGTGGAATAGGTCCTGCGTTTCGCTCGGGATGACAAACCGTTGGGCTGCGTCGTCGCCCCCGCGGCTCACACCACTGCGACTCCCGCATACCCCACGACCATATCCCGGTCGCCCGACACATCCCCCGAGGTCGCGTACTTCACCAGTTCCGCCGACTTCGCCCCCAGCTGCCGAGCCGCCGTTAGCATGGCAACCGCCGGTCCGAAGCCGCACATACTGATGTCCTGCTGTGTGACCACATCGTAGAGCCCTCTTGGATCCAGCGTGAGAATGCGCTCGATTGCCCGATGATCTTTCACTCGCGTCACCGTATCCGACTCGTAATGATTCATATCGCTCGAAGCGACGATCAACACGGGATCGTCTAGCTTCGAGATAACGTCAGCCAGCGCAATGCCGAGCAGTTCCAAGGGTTCGAAGTGTCCCGTTCCCAAGGCGATCGGAACAAACGTCAGCGCCGGTTGGCGCAACTGCAGAAACGGAAGTTCTACTTCGGCACCATGTTCAGCCCGGTGTGCCGCAGGATCTTCCTGCAGGGCAGGGAAATAGCGTTTCAGAGCCGCAGCCAGTTCCCCGTCAATTGGCACCTCTCCTAGCGGGGTCTCCCATGCGCCTTCGCTTACGATCGCCAGAGCTCGGCCCATCCCGGTGTGGTTGGGGCAAATCACAATGCAGCGCCGCGGAATCTCCACCCGAGCAAACACCGCTCCGGCAACGTGGCCAGAGTACATGTAGCCCGCATGCGGAGCGATGCACCCGACCGCGCGAAGCGGCGCTTGATTCACGGAACTCGATTGCGAGAGGTAGCCCCGCGCTTCAGTTCGCAGGTCATCAGGATCACGCGGATAAAACCGTCCCGCGACCGCAGGGTGACGAACAATAGTGGCCGCCATAGGCCCTTCTTTCAGTAAGCCGGACCCCAACCGCCAAAACACATGCTACGAGCGACTGTGCAGGTCGCGTAAGGCGCGATAGACAGCGGCGCTTTCTTCCAGACTCAGTGCCTCCGCCCGGGCCGTAGGCTTCACTTCCGCCGCCGCCAGGGCGCGCTTCAAATCAGGTCCTGCGTAGTTCGTCTTCAGGTTGTTCCACAATGTTTTTCGCTTCTGTCCAAACGAAAGCCTCAAAAAATCGATAAACCCGTCGCCGACTACACCTAACTTTTCCTGCTGTGGCTCTATAGTAAGCCGCAGCACCGTGGAATGCACCTTAGGCGGAGGCACAAATGCGCCCGGCGGCAGCGTGAAGAGATTTTCCACCCGGGCAAATAGTTGTGCCGTGGCTGAAAGCATTCCGTAATCACGGCTGCCCGGTTCGGCGGCGATCCGGTCCGCAACTTCGCGCTGCACCATGATCACCAGGCTCTCGAAATACTTCGAAAATTCAAACAGGCGTAGCAGAATGTCCGACGTAATGTAATAAGGAAGATTTCCCACGACCTTCACCGGTTGCGGCTTGAGGTCGATCCCCGGTCGGCCGAGCCCCGGCTTTGGTCCGAAGAGCGAATCGAAATCGATAGCTAGCACGTCGGCCTCAATGATCTCGACATTCCGCGCCATGCCAAACTTCAACCGAAGTTGTGCCGCCAGCACCCGGTCCAGTTCGACGGCGATCAGGCGCCGCGTGCGTTTCGCCAGGAGCGAGGTCAGAATGCCGCGTCCCGGGCCGATTTCCAGCACTGTGCTCTGCGACACCTCTCCCAGAGCCTCTACGATGCGGACCGCCGCGGCCTCGCTGTCGAGAAAGTGCTGTCCCAATTTAGGCTTACTTTGCGGACGGCGCGCTGAAACGACCTTTGGCACGTTGACCCTCTATAGCTCGGGAAGTAGACTTGCAAGTTGGTCCTGGCATCATATTTGTCGGAGCTCGGGTCCCGAGGTGTTCATATTCAATCATAGCGTGCGCAGACAAAAAGTGCGCGCTCTGTGGGAGGTTCCGCACTCATGCACATCGCATTCGTTGCTTCCGAAGGTGTTCCATTCTCCAAGACCGGTGGCCTGGCAGATGTCGTGGGCGCCCTGCCGCGTGCCCTGGCCGCGCTCGGCCATCAGGTCAGCATCTACCTGCCCCGCTATCGCCAGACCAAGCTCTCCGATCCCACCACGGTGGTTCGCAGCGTCACGGTTCCCTTCGACGACAAACATCGCTTCCCCTCGGTTGTGGCCACCGCCCCCCAGGGCGGAGTTCGATTCTACTTTGTGGCGTATCCCCCCTACTTCGATCGCGACGCGCTCTACGGCACGCCTGCCGGCGACTACCCCGATAACGCCGAGCGCTTCGCATTGTTTTCCCGCGCCGTCCTCGAGGCTTCCAAAATCCTGGGCGCGCCTCAAATATTCCACTGCCACGACTGGCAATCCGCGCTTGTGCCCGTCCTGCTCCGCACCGTATATGCCGAGGACCCCGCTTTCCGCGACGTCGGCACGGTTTTTACGATTCACAACATGGGCTACCAGGGATTATTCCCTCCCGAAACTCTGCCCCTGCTCATGCTGCCTTGGGATCTGTTCACCATCTCGAAGATGGAATTCTTCGGCCAGGTGAACTTTCTCAAAGGTGCCCTGGCGTATGCCGACTTCATTACCACCGTGAGCCGCAAGTATAGCCAGGAGATTCAAACCGCCGAATATGGGTTTGGCCTGGAAGGCGTTCTTCGCGACCGGGCAGCGACGGTCACGGGAATCCTGAATGGTGTCGACTACGACGAATGGAGCCCGCAGGCCGACAGATTTGCCGTCGCCAAGTTCTCGCCGCAGGATCTCGCAGGCAAGGCAAAATGCAAGCAGGACCTGCTGGCCGCCTTCGGGGTCGCGAACGCAGATCCCAAACTGCCGGTGATCGGGATCGTTTCCCGCTTCGCCGCGCAAAAGGGCTTTGACCTGATCTCGCAAATCATGGACCGCCTGGCGCGGGAGGAAATGATCATGGTCGCATTGGGCGCTGGCGACAAGCCCTACGAGGAGATGTTCCTTCGGCTCAACAAAAAGTTTCCCAATAAGATTGCCGTCAAAGTGGCCTACGACAATGCGATTGCGCACAAAATCGAGGCCGGCGCTGACATGTTCCTCATGCCTTCGCGCTACGAACCTTGCGGCTTGAACCAAATCTACAGCCTGAAATACGGTACCGTGCCCATCGTCCGTGCCACCGGCGGTCTCGACGACACCATCGAACCCTGGGACGCCCGCACCGGAAAAGGCACCGGGTTCAAGTTCACCGAATACACCGGCGAAGCGCTCTTGCTTACCATCAAGCAAGCCCTCGAAGCCTTCCGTGACCAGACTTCGTGGCAGGCACTCATGCGCAACGGCATGAACAAAGATTTCTCTTGGAACGCCTCGGCCCGCGAGTACGGCAAAGTCTACGACAAAGTGCGGCAGATGCGAGGCGCGGCCTCGGTCCCGGAAAAAGTGCTGGCCTAAGGAGCGCAAAGAATGCCGCGGTCAGTTCAGTCTGAGCGCGGCATCAACTCCAACACCCGCCCCTGACGGCGAACCGGGCCTCTATTTCCTGACGTTCACAAACAGCGCTTCAGACGCAATCCTGTTCGCTACCACCTCGAGCTTGCTGAATCCGGTTTCCTGGTCAGCGGGAACATCGAACCAAACCGAATTAAGGTCATCGGACTTGCCCTTCCCGTGGGCGTCCAGGTCAAGGTTTTAGGATCGAGCAAAGCCCCTTCGGTGGTGCTTTCCCGCTCGCCTAGTGTGAAAAGACTTGTCACCGGAAGATGCCTCCGGCGCCGGCAACACCGGCCAACGTCGCGAGCAGTAGCCTCATGCTAAGTTAGGCTTTCAGATGAGCGACGACATGACCGGGAACGGGATCCTCCTTCACTACAACGAGACCGACGAAGCCTCCCGGCTCCGCCAAGGATGGTTTCAACTCGAGCAGGCGCGCACCCGGGAACTGATTCTGCGCCACCTGCCGCCCGCTCCCGCCACCATCATTGACGCCGGCGGCGGCGCCGGAGCGTACGCCTGCTGGCTGGCGTCCCACGGATATGAAGTGCACTTGATCGATCCGGTGCCCAAGCACGTGGATCAGGCGCATGCGGCGTCGAAGCGACAGCCTGCGTACCCCCTCGCTTCTGCCGAAGTGGGCGACGCGCGTCATCTTCCTCAGGGAGAGGCGAGCGCCGACGCGGTCCTCCTTCTCGGCCCGCTCTATCATCTCGTGGAACGCCCAGACCGAATTGCCTGCCTGCGCGAGGTGCAGCGGGTGCTGCGTCCAGGAGGGCTAGTTTGGGGCGCTGCCATCAGCCGCTTCGCATCGCTATTCGATTCGCTATCGAGGGGATTCTTTGACGATCCGGAGTTTGCGCCGATTCTGGCCCGTGATCTGGAGGACGGCCAGCACCGCAACCCCACCAGCAATCTCATGTATTTCACGGACGCGTTCTTCCATCGTCCGGGCGAGTTGTCGCGCGATTTTCTGGCCGCCGGTTTTAAGGTTGTGGAGTTGGTGGCGATCGAAGGCCCAGGCTGGCTGGCGCGCGATTTCGACCGCTTGTGGAACGATCCCGCCCAGCGCGAACGCCTGCTCGCCGCCGTGCGCAAAGTTGAGCGCGAGCCCTCCGTCTTGGGCGCAAGCTCGCACATCATGGCCATCGGACGAAAATAGGCGCAGCTATCCCCACGACATTCATTCGCCGATCTACGAAGCCTGGCAGCTACGCCGCCACGGCGGGCCGATGGGTCAGGTTGACGATTTGAGGATTCACCAACCGCGTCAGATCACGCCAGCCCATTCTCATCAGTTCGCGATGCGTACCTGCGTTGAAAGTAATCTCCTCGTTTTCGGCGAGGCTTGCATCCGCGTAAACCGGCATGTCGTAGAGATTGCCGAACGGCGGCATGGCGCCAGTCTCGCAGTCGGGGAAGGCGTCTTTGAACTCCTGTTCAGTCGCAACCTCGACCGCACCGGCGCCGGCAGCGGTCCGCAGCAGATCCAGGTCGACATGCAGCGATGCCGGAACTACTGCCATGGCCAGCACGCCGTCAATTTTGACAATTACAGTTTTCGCCAGTTTCTTGCCCGACAGGTGCACCAGGGCAGCGATTCCTTGAGCCGTGTACGCGACGGAGTGAGAGATCACGAGGTACTTTACGTTGCGGGAGTCGAGAAATTCACGAAGTTTGGTCAGCGGCATAAGACCTCCTCGTAGGTCGGAAATACAGGCTGAGGTGGTCCGCTTGCGCGGCTTTGTTCTGCTTGGAAGAGATTGTAGTCCTGCCAGCAAGATTGTCGGTGATCGGGATCACGACACCAGTTCCGAGCCCTCGTCCCACAGCCCGACGAACTAAGATTCAGCCCCGCCCCTCAGTACTTCACGATTGCGGCAAATGACTTCGGATCGAGCGAGGCTCCGCCCACCAGTGCGCCATCAATTTCTTCCTGCGCCATGAGAGCCTTGGCATTGTCCGGCTTGACCGATCCCCCGTAGAGAATCCGCAACTGCGCGGCGAACTCTTCGCCAAAAATTTTGTTCACCTCCTGACGGATCACTGCATGGGCCTCGGCCGCAAGCTCTGGCGTGGCGGTCTTGCCCGTGCCGATGGCCCACACCGGCTCATAGGCAACGACCAGTTTTGCCGCTTTCTTCGCCGAGATTGTGTGGAACGCACGCATGCATTGCCGCCGCAGAACGTCGTCCGTTGCTCCCGCCTCTCGTTCCTCAAGCACTTCACCCACGCAGCAGATCGGTGTAAGCCCGGACTCCAGTGCTGTTTTCAAGCGCAAATTAACGGTATCGTCCGTCTCCCCAAAATATTGGCGGCGCTCCGAGTGACCAATAATGACGTGGGTGACCCCCAGGCACAGCAGCATCGGAGCTGAAATCTCACCCGTGTAGGCTCCGTCTGCTTTCCAGTGAACGTTCTGCACGCCAATGGCGACATTGCTCCCGCCCGCCGCTTCGATCGCGGTTGCCACGTCCGTGTAAGGCGGGCACACCACAATCTCGTCGCGGTCGTGACCCGCAACCAGGGGCAGAAAGTCGCGAAAATACTCCCGGGTTTCGTCAGGTTTCTTGTACATCTTCCAGTTGGCGGCCATTACTCTTTTTCTCATGGGATAGCCTTTTCAATTCGAAATGAGGAGGTGGTGTTCAAGCCGTGGAGTTTTTCTGCGGCTCGTTCGTATGCGCGCAAAGTCGAGAGGTCAAAGAGCACGAATCGACATCGCGTCACATACTTGGCGGAAGTGAGCGCGTCGAGCGTAGAAGAAATTGCGATCGGCGCCGCTTCATTTATAGGGTACCCGTAGGCACCCGTTGAGATCGCTGGAAATGCCAGGGAACGGAGCCCATGCTCGTCGGCCAGACGAATCGACTCGCGGTGGCAACTGGCAAGCGTTTCGGCTTCGCCGTGGATCCCGTCAAGATAGATCGGACCGACCGTGTGGATGACAGACTTCGCCCCCAGTTGACCGCCGGTGGTGATGACCGCCTGGCCGGCTGGAAGCTGTCCGATCTTGCTGACGATCTTCCGACATTCGGCGAGGATGGCCGGGCCTCCGCAGCGGTGAATCGCGCCATCCACCCCACCGCCGCCCAGAAGCGATGAATTCGCGGCGTTCACGATCGCGTCCGTGCTTTCGGCGGTGATGTCCGCGGGACCGCAGATCTCAATCGCCTTGCCGCCATCGAGCAGAAGCCGGATTGTGAAGCTTGCCACGCGAGTATCCAGAGCGATCACTTCTTATCCGTCAGGGCTTCCACTCCCGGCAGCTTCTTGCCTTCCAGGAATTCCAGCGACGCGCCACCTCCGGTCGAGATGTGCGTGATCTTATCGGCGACATTCGCAGCGTGAGCGGCCGCGACCGAATCGCCTCCGCCCACAATCGATATGGCCCCAGCGTTGTCGGCCACGGCGTGAGCGATCTTGAACGTTCCCTTGCTGAATCCCGGAACTTCAAACACCCCCATGGGCCCGTTCCAGACGATGGTGCGGGCGGTCGAAATCTCGTCCGAGAACAGTTCGATGGTCTTGGGTCCGATGTCGAGCGCCATCTTGTCGGCTGGAATAGGCTGCCCTTCGCCGATCTGCTGGATCACAGCATTGGCCTCGGGCTTCACCGCGACGACATGATCGACCGGCAGAAGGAATTTCAGGTTGCGCTTCTTCGCCTTGGCCAAAAGTTGCTTCGCGAGTTCAATCTTGTCGGCCTCGAGCAGCGACTTGCCGATCTCCTGCCCCTGCCCCTTGAGAAATGTGTAGGCCATGCCCCCGCCGATGATGAGCGAGTCCACTTTATCCATCAGGTTCCGGATCACGCCGATCTTGTCGCCCACCTTTGCCCCGCCAAGAATGGCCACGAACGGCTTCTCCGGATGCTCCAGGGCCTTGCCCAGGTACTTCAATTCCTTTTCCATGAGCAATCCGGCAGCCGCCTGCTTAACGAACTTGGTGATGCCCGCCGTGGAAGCATGCGCGCGATGCGCCGACCCGAACGCATCGTTGACGTAATACTCCGCCAGATTGGCAAGCTGCCGCGCAAATTTCTCGTCGTTGGCTTCTTCCTCGGCGTGAAAGCGCAGGTTCTCGAGCAGGAGGGTCTGTCCCATTTCCAGTTGGCCGGCGACCTCTTCGGCTTCAGGGCCCACACACTCCGGGCAAAAGCCGACGTTTTCGCCGCGCGCCAGCTCCTTGTCAAGCAACATGCGCAGCCGCTCGGCGACTGGCTTCAGGCTCATCTTAGGATTGGGCTTGCCCTTGGGCCGCCCCAAATGCGAGGCCAGAATCAGCCGCGCCCCGTGGCGCAAGGCGTACTCGATGGTAGGCAGGGTTTCGCGGATGCGGGTATCGTCCATGACGCGTCCGTCTTCCAGTGGCACGTTGAAGTCGACGCGCATGAAGATCCGATTGCCATTGAGCGGAAGATCACGAATGGAGAGCTTAGGCATGGAAGGTCGTCCTCTGACAGGCTTGTGTGGCACGGGCGCTCTCGCCCGCGCAGTCCGCCCGGATGCTGCGAGCTGCGCGGGCAAAGGTGCCCCGCCACATGCAGTTTTCTTACAGGCCCTTACCGGCGATGTAGTTGATCAGGTCGCGCACGCGGCAGGAGTATCCCCACTCGTTGTCGTACCAGGAGATCACCTTGACGCAATTGCCTCCGACCACCATGGTACAGGGCGAATCGACGATCGAAGAACGCGAGTCGCCCTTGAAGTCAGACGACACTAGTTCATGCTCTTCGTAGCCGAGATAGGCCTTCAACGGCCCGGACTCGGTTGCCTTCTTCAGCGCCGCATTCACTTCCTCTTTGGTCGTCTTCTTCTCGACCCATACCACCAGGTCAACCACCGAAACATTCGGCGTCGGCACCCGCATGGAGAAACCATCGACCTTGCCACCGAGTTCCGGAATTACCAGCTTGAGCGCCTTCGCGGCCCCGGTTGTCGTCGGAATCATCGACAGCGCAGCGGCCCGCGCCCGTCGCAGATCCTTGTGCGGAAAGTCGAGAATTACCTGATCGTTGGTATAGGAGTGAATCGTCGTCATCGTGCCGCTGACGATCTTGAACTCGTCATTGATAACCTTGGCCACCGGCGCCAGGCAGTTCGTCGTACAGGAGGCGTTCGAAATAATGTGATGCTTCGCGCCGTCGTATTTCTCGTGGTTCACTCCCAGCACCACCGTGACGTCCTCATTCTTCGCCGGAGCCGAGATGATGACTTTCTTTACCGGCCCGCGCAGATGCTTCTTGGCGTCATTGGCATCGGTGAAGCGGCCGGTCGACTCGATCACAACCTGTGCGCCGACCGATTCCCAGGGCAGCGCCGCCGGATCCTTCTCTTTGAAGACCCTGATCGTCTTGCCGTCGACTGTGATGCTGTCGGGTCCGGCGGACACATCGTTCGGCAGGTTGCCCAGCACCGAATCGTATTTCAGAAGATGCGCCAGGGTTTTGGGATCCGTAAGGTCGTTGACAGCGACGAAGTCGAGGTTTTTATCTTTTAGCGAAGCGCGCAGTACGTTGCGGCCGATTCGTCCGAAGCCATTAATGCCAACTTTGATTGCCATGTTTCCTCCGTAAAGTTATGAAGGCGTCAGTCAGATTAAGTTGAGGTTGAGATGTAAACAGACGATGTTAGCAGGGAAGGGGAAGCGCCGTAAACGTGCACGGACTGCTTTTTGCAGCGCCCTCAGTTCCAATCACGAACTCTCGTGCGCCAACTCATTGACAGCCAGTGCCCGGAAAGTTTTGAACCCGCCCGCAACACGCCTAGCTCCTGCTCTACTTGTGACTACGGTCACACCCCCAAGCGACCCTTATCACGGTTCCAAAGCCGCGCTCATCCTCTAATTGGTGTAGCGGTACCTGCCCTGCAGGGCATGCCGAGCCGGCAAGACTCTCCGATCGCGAGGGGTGGCAATGGTGAACGAAGCCGCGATGCCATGATCCACGCTCTGCAAGAGTACTTCCCACACGAAGTAACCCCGACCCATCCCAAGGGAGGTCTGTTCCTCTGGGTGACCATGCCCGAAGGCACAGACTCGGAAGCGCTGTTCCGCGCAGCATTAACGGAGAACGTAGCTTTCGTCGCCGGAGACAGTTTCTACGCCAACAACGGCCATGAAGGCAGCCGCCACATGCGACTCAACTTCTCCCACTCCGAGCCCGAACAGATCCGGGAGGACATCCGCCGTCTGTCGGTAGCGGTGAAGATGCGGTTGCGCCCCAACCACGTAACTCACTAGCGGTGGGACAATCGCCACGGAAGCACCACCGACGCGACTCTCTGCTAGACTAAGCGGCCATGAAAACACTCGTCGTTCGTGGCCTCTGCGTGGCGGTGTTGCTGGCGACCCTTGGAGCCGCCCAGGATGTTATTCCTCTTCCTTTCAGCACGGTGCGTAATGCGACCCAGGAAACCTATCCGGAAAAAGAGTACTTCTCGAAAATCTGGAACACGGAAGTCGTCGCCAATGTGACCAGGCCGAGCCTGACCGTTTTCAAGCCTCCTCCGGAGTTGAGAAACGGCACCGCCCTTGTGATCTGCCCGGGCGGCGGTTTTATGGCTCTCTCCATCAACAGTGAGGGCAACGATGTCGCCAAGTACATGGCCGCGAGAGGCGTGACCGCCTTTGTATTGAAGTACCGCCTCGCGCACACCGGCGAGGACGCCACTCAGGAATTTGTCACGCTGCTGCCAGACCATCAGAAATTTCACGAAATGTTAGACAAGGTCGTTCCCCTTGCCGTCGCCGATGGCTTAGCGGCAGTGACCTACGTTCGGCAGCACGCGTCGGAGTGGGGAGTTTCCCCCGACCGCGTCGGCATCGTTGGATTCTCCGCCGGTGGAGCGGTCACCGCCGGAGTTGCCTTCCATTACCTGCCTGAAGGCCGCCCCGCCTTCGTAGCCCCGATCTATGCGGGCGGGGAAACGTTTAAAGATGCCTCCGTTCCAGCGAACGCACCGCCAATGTTTCTAGTGGCCGCGACCGACGATCAACTGGGACTCGTACCGGAAAGCATTGCCTTGTACGAGAAGTGGACGGCCGCTCACAAATCGGCCGAACTACACCTTTACGCCAAAGGTGGCCACGGCTTCGGAATGCGAAAGCAGAGCCTCCCTACCGATCATTGGATCGACAGGTTCGCTGAGTGGCTCGAGTTACAAGGGTGGCTGCAGAACTGACCCCGCGACCGCGCCAGATCATCTACACACTTACTTCATTGTGACCACAATCACAATTTCGGGTGACCCAAGGCACCGCCCCTCCCGGCTTTCTTGATCACACTGTAGCTAGCAGATGTTCCGGCAGGGTGGTCCGGCCCCAACCGAGCCACAACGAGGCCGAGCCGGGTCGGAGGTCATCATAACCGTCACAGCGCTTATCATTCCTGCCGTTCTCGCATTGGCGGTTGGGCTATTCGTATTTCGCGCCATTCCCGGCGTCGGTGCGTATTTCGATTTCCGCGGCAAGCGGCTACTTGCCCGGTGATCCACAAGTCCGAAGCCGTCGAGGTGACGTAGGAGAAGCGGCTGTGGGTGCCTTTCTTTCCGAGCCCACACTGCACTTGAGAGAATGTTCCCGCTGGCCTGAACGCCAGGACTGCGGGCAGGACTGTCTGCAACAAATCGAGGCTGATCCCGAGAACTGCCTGGTCTGGACAATCGTCGTGCGCCGGTATGTAGTGAAGAGTTGCGTGTTCTGCCACAAACAAATCGACCGGCGTCATCACCTGGACCATGCCCCTGTTCTGCTGGGACCGGACTTTAAAACCAGGGAGTGGAAAGACGTTCGCGCAGAACAACTGCCAGACATCTTTTTCACTCGGAGAACTTCCGGCGAATGCATCCCGAACTGGTCGTGGATCGGGATCGGGATTGCAAACGGATCCGACAGGGCTTAGGTCGCTAAACCCCTCCGGAAGAGCATGCATCTCCAGTGGTTAAGGAGTCGGTGCGCCCTCACGCTCCGCTCTCGGCCTGTGCCGAAGCTTGTGCTGGATGTCAGGCCAGAATTCGTCGAACAAGCCGCCCATCATTCCATAACCGAGCGCAATCGTAGCCCGGCTCAACGTAAGTACAAAGCCCCTATCATTCTCATAAACCGGAATGGCCGGTCTGGTCGCCGTGGCGGGAATCGTGCGGACCCGCGTGTTCCCCGGATAGTAGAGATTCGAAACGCCCCCGGCTGTGAACGCTCCCAGGACGTTCGAAAAGTTGAAGGCCCGCCCGCCCTTATCGGTATGACAGACAAATTCTTGGCGCGCGCTATACCAAAATCTCTGTTTGAAGCTACCTTCGCCCAGCCGAAAATATCTTGGATCTTCCTTGAGCAAAACCGGATAAAAATAGTTGCTCCAGAATCCGCTCGAGACTTCGTCTGCCAGCGATGCTCCGAAGCGTTTACCGTATCCCTGTGCACCCTGACCATAGCCAGGGAACTCATTCTCGGCTTGGCTCAGCCCCGCCTGCAGGCCGACGACGCCGATCGTGACCGGATCGAAGGCCGACTTGGCGAACAAGTGGAATTTCTCACCTGACGTCAAGGGCGGCGCATTCTGGCGACTGGTAACCCCGAACATCGGCAACATCTTGAGCGCGCGCTGCGACTGCTCCTGTTTCTCCGCGTTCTTCTCTTCTTCAGACTTCGTTCGCGCTGCGTCCGGTTGCGCCGGGTTGGGTGGGGAGGAGGGTGCGGTTTGCGCCGCGGCATCAGGTTTGGATGGCGGTGCCGATTGCTGCGCCTGGGATGCTGAGGTCACCATGCCCGCCCATCCCAAACAAGCCCACAGTCCCGCGACAAACTTAATCGACAATCATCGCTCCTTCGAAGGGGCTCCGTTCATTCATTGACGCGCCTCACCTGCAGCCGCGCCGGGCAGACTGGGCGCTGTCTGCGACTTGTGCGACAACTTGCGGTGGATGTCCGGCCAGAATTCCTTTACCACAATCGTAATCGTATCTAACGAGATCTGCGTCGCCCATACGTCGCCGGCATTCACCAGCGTCCGATCCGAACCAATAAATTTGTGCGGGTTAGTGGGCGTGCTGACGTAAGTACTTCGCGGATGGTAGCTGTAGGTCGAGATTGCCGCTCCAGTAGCGCTTCCGAAAATTTCGGAGTAGTTGAATTGGGAGTGCCCGGAATCACTCCGAGTCACGAAAATTCGACTGATCGCATACCAGGAGCGGCTTCCAAATCCGCCCTCGCCCGACTGAAAAAAGCGGGGATCCTGATGGAGCACGGAAGGAAAAACCGCGCCAACCAGGAAGTTCTCAACGGTGCTGTCAGCCGCCGTGGCTCCATAGCGCTTTCCATAAGCGGCCCACCCCTGCCCATAGCCAGGCTCACTATCCTCTGCCTGGCTGATCGCCGAAAGCACCCCCCACCATGGATATTCCACTGGATCGAATGTGCCCCGGGCCACCACCGCAAACTTTTGCTTCGTGGTCAGCGCCGGCACCTTGCCACCGTTCTCCAGAGTCAGGAAATTCGGCAGGGTGTAGAAGAGCCGGTCCTTCGAAGTCCCCGACGTGCTCTGACCGCTCGTGTCGGGTTTGCTCTTGTCTTTCTCCGACTGCGGCGTTTCCGGGGCCGAGGCGGCAGGCGGACGAGTCTGTTCTGGTGAGGTTGCGGGCGGAGTCTGTTGAGCAGATACCAACGAAAAAAAGCTGCATACCACGACGCAGCACAAGAGTCTTATGGCGAACTTAGTCGACAAACATTCCCCCCCAGTTGCGATCTGTATTGTGGATGAAGACGTTTGCTTAGATTCTAACAATCAGTCCGGCGATGCACCGCGCTTTGAGCTTCTTTTACATTCATTTACAAAGCAGGGCAGTAGCCACGAAAAACAGTCGCGAACAGTCCGTGGGACAGTTGAAGAAAAGGGACTGGCTAGAAGTGGAACCCCAATTCCGCCGTTAACGTACGCGGCGTTACGTAGTGCGTCCCGCTGAACGTCGAAAGAAAATTGTAGAGAGCGTAGTTGTTCGTCAGGTTGATGGCCGTCAGTTGAAGGCTGACTTTGTACTTGTCGCCGTGGAACAAGTTGTCGTCGCCGACAGATGCGTCGAACAGACTTCGTGGCGTGATGCGTCCCGGATTGTGGTCGTCGCTTTGTGTGCCTGGTGCGGGCCCTTTGATGAGCGACGATCCGAACTGCGAGACTAGGCACGCGGACGGAAGAGCCCGGGAGGGTGTGGCGCGAACAGTTCCGCAGAAAAATCCAGCCTCAAATTCTTCATTTGCGGTCATGGGGGCCCCATTGGCCACCATGTTAACCGCCGGTTCGCCGTTCAGCGTGGTCGAAGCGGGACAGTTGTTCTGGGGGTTCAGGCCATAGCAGGGAGCCGCGCCCGCCACTTGTCCACTGTCATAACGCCAGCTGAACGCGAACCACGGCCCGCTCTTCCAGGGCTGGTACTGCACGTGGGTTGATTGATTGAACTTCTCATCGTGGTCAATGCGGAACGGAAGACCATTCTGGCCGACCGTCACTCCCAGACCTCCAGCCTGCGGAGGAAAGAACCGCGCGGCCACGCTCGAAAAAACCACCGACGCCGTCAGCCCGTGAAGATTCGGCATATGCACACTCGCCGCGTATCCCGGAATTTTCGAGTTGTGCCATTCGATCGGAAATGTGATCGGGGTATTGCCCAGCACGCTGAAGTCGTATCCGTTGTGCGTGTACTTCCAAATGTACTCTCCATCGAAGACCAGGTAGCGTCCAAACGCCTGCTGCAGGCCAGCATGAAATTCATTGCGAAAGCCCGGATTCAGATTGGCCGGAACGCAGGGCACCAGTGCGGCAATCACCTCAAAATCGCAACCATTATTTGAAAGAACCAGGTTCTCATTAAATGGAGTTTCGAGTGTCCGCGCGTATGAGAGCCGCAGCACGGTGCTGCTGCGCTTGATGTTGTAGGCAAGTCCCAACCGGGGTTGGATCTGCCGGGCGGTAGTCAGGCCGTCGTACAAGTCACCACGCAGGCCAAGAGCAAAAGACCAGTTCCCGGCGCTGATCGTGTCCTGTGCGAAGAGCGCGAGCTCTTTCACGTCCGTGTGGCCATTGAAGCCATACAGCCCTCCGCCACGCGTCAAATCGTAAGGCAGCAGCACCGGATTAAAAAAAGGATAGGGAGACATCCCCGTTGCCGGGGAGCCTGGTGTCGGTTCGTTGGGAAAGAGCCCCACCGGGCACGCTGTGGGACTCGCGACCCCCGGCGACGCCACCGCGATTCCATTTGCGTTCACGCAGGGTGCATTCAGGAGAGGATCAACAACCCCGAGCGAGTCTGCCTCGGTCAAAAACGTCTGCTGATAAACGCCCCCGAACTTCATGTTGTTGGTTCCGCGCACGTAAGCCAGATCAGCATGCATTCCTGTATTGGTCAGCGTGCGGTGCTGGCCGACCGTTTCCCGCTGCAGGTTACGCGGGCCCAGATCAGCGAACCGATCGTCGCTCGGATAGTAGTGGTAATCGTCGCGCCGCGCGATGCCGCCGACGGTTAGCACCGCCCTTGGATTGATCAGAAACGACCACGAGGGAGCGATGTTGAACGTCTTAATCTGGGAGCGCTGGTCCATCGCCGGAACCGGGTTGCCGAACGGATCGCGGATGCCAAGATTCAGATTGTCGAACGTCTGCGGCGTCTGAAACCATGACCGCGTCCACGCCAGATCGAGGTGAATCGTATTGCCGGTGGCAATCTGGTAGTCGACGCGATCGAAGAAATTCTCCACGTTGCCCTTGTCGTGCATGACCGCAAACTCGGGTGCGTCGAGAAACCGTCCGCCATTCGTGCCGCTGATGGCGACAAAGTTGCCCCAGTTCTGTCCTCCATACGCAAGGTCAAACGATGTATTCGTCGTACCAAATGACCCGTAGGACGCCGTGAGCAACCCGGTCGGGGTAGTAACTCCCTGACCTGAACGCGTGCTAACCTTCACCACAAGACTCGTCTTGCCGCCGAATTCCGCGGGCGGTGCCCCGGCGATGACTTCCATCGACTGAATCGAATTGGATGGAATCTGGTTCGAGAATGTCTTGCTCGTCTGGTCGGAATTGGCCTGATCGTCCACGGAAATCGTGTTCTCGGCGTGATCCCCTAGTCCGTGCATCTGGTTGTTGGAGTCCGCCGAAACTCCAGGCGTCGCCGCCGTGACGGCTGCGCTCACGCCCGACGATTCGGCCGGCATGGGCAGGCGGTCAAGTTGATTCTTGTCGACGTCACTGTGAAACGTGGAATCGGTTTCCACCAGGTCTCCGGCTTCCTCGTGGACCGTGATGGTCGTCGCCTCAACCACTGCCCGCAGGCCTATGTTCACGTTGACGGGCACGACCGAACGCAGTTCCACATCCTGGGCATAAGACGAGAAACCCTTCGCCGTGACCGTGAGATGGTAGGGATTAAAGGCAACGTTCGGAAAACTGAATTGGCCGGTGGTGTCGGTCTGGACGCTACGGTCCAGTCCGCTGACCGGATTATGGATCTTGACCGTTGCTCCGACGACGACCGCTCCGGTGGCGTCGGTGACCGTGCCATTCAATGTCGTCGAGTTGCCGACCGACTGCGCCCCCGTTTCTCCGGCCGCAGCGCAGGCGGCAAGCAGAAACATCAAGGACAAACACAGCCAAGCCGACCAGCACATCCACAAACGCATAAATTTCCTGCTTCGGGATTAGACTCGTTACATCTTAATATTGGTTATCCAACCCACGGCAACGCGGGCAAGTTACTATAGACAGGGGGGCGATCACTGCAAGGCCGCTCCCCGGACGCACTCATCTCATCTGCGAGGCAAGCAATGCCAGAACCTAGCTACGAAGAGCTCAAAGCCAAACTGGCTCAGTTGGAAAAAGAAGTCGAGACCAAAAAACGCAGCGGCGACTTGATTTTCAAAGTCGGAGAAAAAGGCGGCGTCAGCGTCTACGGACTGGGCCGCTTTCCCGTCACACTATACTACGAGCAGTGGAACCGCCTGCTTGGTGCCGCCGCCGAAATCAAGCAATTCATGGAAGACAACAAGTCAAAACTAAAGCTCAAAGAGCAGGGGTAGCACAACAAAAAGACGCGGAGAGTCGCCCCATTGCCGGAGATGTAAACTAAACTCGGGGAGTTATCTGTTTCATTTACAGCCGCCGCTATTTGAGAAAGATCGCGGCCACGCCCGCCTGCCAATCTGAAGAAATATTCACCGACCATTAACTCTAGGTCAACACGTCTGAAACATCATTAGGCAACGCCGCTTGGGGCGAATCGGCCAGGTCCATGCTGGCCATCGCAGACATCGTCATCATTTGGAGGCTTCTAAGAATATGCGGACTATTCTCTGCTCCTTCGCGCTTGCTTTCACTATCACCCTGCTCGGCCCAAGTCTTGCTATGGCGCAGGCTGGCGGAGTCGCCGGGACAGTCAAAGATTCCAGCGGGGCGATCTTGCCCGGAGCCACCGTGAAGCTCACTCCCGGGAACGCTTCTGCCACATCCGACAGCCAGGGCCAGTTCAACCTCCCCGGTGTTGCACCGGGCGCCTACACCGTTACCGTGAACTACATTGGGTTCTTGCCTTTCAGTGGGAGCGCAACGGTCTCTGCCGGCCAAACGGCGCACGTGAACGCCGTTCTGAACGTCGCCACCTCCACTGAAGCCGTGCTCGTCACCGCAGAACGCGCGCATGGCGAAGCTGAGTCGATCAACGAAGAAAAAATCGCCGACAATATTCTGAACGTTCTTCCTTCCGAAGTGATTACCAGCCTTCCCAACGCGAATATCGCCGATGCTGTTGGCCGCTTGCCTGGAGTCACGCTTGAGCGTGACGAAGGTGAAGGCAAGTATGTTCAGATTCGCGGTACGGAACCACGTCTCGCCAACCTGACCCTCGATGGCGTGGAAGTCCCGTCCCCCGAGGGCGGCGTACGCCAGGTGAAGCTCGATGTCATCCCAGCCGACCTGATCGAGTCGGTCCAGATCAATAAAACCCTGCAAGCCAACATGAACGGCGACGCCATCGGCGGATCGGTGAACCTGGTCACCAAGAAAGCTGCTGAACGGCCCACCCTCAGCCTGTACGGGCGGGGAGGCCTCACTCCGATTGCCAACACTCGCTCCGTCTACGAATTCGGGGGCACAGCAGGCCAGCGCTTCGGAGGGGACAAACGCTTGGGAGTGATGGTCAGCGGGTCCTACGACTACAACGGCCGCGGAATCGATGATTTGGAGCCCGCCCCTTGGCAGGCTCTCTGCGTGGATCCCGCGGGTTGCCCGCCGAATGGGCCGGGATCAACCTATGTGAAGGATCTCTCCAGCGTTGCCATCCGCGAGTACTTATATGATCGCAAGCGCTATGGCTTTGGAGCCAGCGCCGATTACAAGCTCTCCGAATCGTCGAACCTCCACGTGCACACCCTGTATTCCGACTTCAAGGATTATGGCCACCGGTTCGAGTACATTTTGAACACCAACGATTCTGGCGTCCCGGGCTCCAACGTTCCGCAGTTCACGACTGAGATCCGCGATCCTAACTTCCAAGTCGCGAGCCTGTCGGTTGGCGGCGACCATGCCTTGGGCACGACCTTAATCAGTTGGCAACTGGCGGCGGGTCGTGCCCGCATGCAGAATCCCATCGGAGGCGGCGAATCCCATACGATCTTCAACTACTTCCCGCCCGGCACCGATCCCAACGTCAACCCGCCCACCAGCAACTGCCAGTATCAGCCGGGTGCCACCACCAATCCTTACCTCCCGCAGTTCTCACAGGCCTGCTACGATGAGGCCTACAATCCCGCGAACCTGAAACTCAACCAGATTCAGCGATCCGACAACGGAAAGACCGCCCAACTCAACTTGGAGGGCACGATATCGGTCGCCAAGAACTATCACCTCGGCTCCCACCCCAGCACTTTCGAGACCGGCTTCTACATTCGGAACGCCCACAAATTCGACGACTCCTTCGAGGTTGACTACACCCCCAACGACGTCACGGCCATCCCGGCAACATTGTTCGTCACAAACTTCCACAACTCCAGCTACTACGGTGGCCATTACAAGTACGGTCCGGGCATCAGCTGGGAAGCCGTCAACAAATACCTCGCCGCCAACCCGAGCCAGTTCTCCGTCAGCACTGGCAACTATCCGAACTCGAACAATTTTGATCTGGTCGAGCGCGTCGCGGCTGGTTATGTGATGAACAGCCTGGATTTCAGCCGCTTCCGCGTCGTCGCCGGCGTGCGTTTTGAGGGCACGCAGGACAGCACTCTCAGCTTTGACAACAACGCTGGAACGCTGACGCTCCCCGGTTCCGGCTCCTACATCAGTGTCTTGCCCAGCGCGTCGCTGCGCATGCGCCTCGACAGCCAGGGTAATTCCGCTTTCCGATTCGTTTATGCCCGGGGTCTCTCTCGTCCAGACCCCGTATTCCTGACGACCGCTACCAGCATCGACAACTCGACTACCCCTGCGACCGTGACGATCGGTAACCCGGCCCTCAAGCCCGAGCATGGGGACAACTTCGACGTCCTTTACGAGCGATATTTGACTCCTCTAGGCTCCCTCCAGGCTGGCTTTTTCTACAAGCGCCTGACCGATCCCATCGTCACTCTGCTATCTGGACCGGGGAACCTCCCACAATGTCCCTCCTCACTCGCAACCGGCTGTTACGTTAGCCAAGCCGCCAACTCCGGCAGCGCTCACATTGCCGGCTTCGAGATCGCCTTCCAACAGCACCTCACCTACCTTCCTGGTTTGCTTAGCGGGTTTGGTATTCAGGCCAACTACAGCTATGCGACTTCGCAGGCTAACAATGTCAATCCAGGCTTTCGCATCGACAACCCATCGCTGCTTCGCCAGGCTCCCAATACCTGGAACATAAGTCCAACGTATGATCGCGGACGCCTTAATCTAAGGGTCGGCATGGCGTATAACGGGGCCAACATCTTCAGCTACCTGTATTCCGCCTGCTTAAACGGAGAGCAAGTCAATTCTGGTGGTGTTTGCCAGCCGAATTTAAAAGTTACTCCTGCCGTCACTGTTCCAACTCCGGAGCCCTTCGGCGTTAAGGGCCCCCTTGGCGACGTCTATCTCTATTCGCACTTCCAGGTCGACGCCCAGGGCAGCGTTTACCTTGGGAAGGGCTTCACCGCAACTGCCGCCGGCCTGAATCTGAACAATGAGGTGTTCGGGTTCTACCAGGGCAGCTCGCAGTTTCCGATTCAGCGCGAGTACTACAAACCTACCTACACCTTCGGCCTACGTTGGGACTTACGCCGCGAGAAGTGATATCGCTAGTGAATCGATGCTAGCTCGAGGTCGTTGGAAAAAGTGGAAGTGCACGACGCCTTCAGCCGCGAGGCGGCGCAAGAATAAAGCCCACGGAAAAAGCCGTGAAAGAATACCCTACGAGTCAGACTCCACGGGACCGGGCGCCGGAATTGGACTTTTCCTCCACTCCTTGTGACGTCCAACCTTGACTCTGAGTTTCGAGAAGCCGATTATCGTCAAGGCGGAGGCGGTACGCGCAGCGAGCGACGGAGTCGCCATAACTCCTTTGTTATCAATATCTTGACCTCTAAATCCTCACCGCTCAAGATTTTGCAGAGCATTTTTGCAAACCCCGCCCCAGTCGGGCCTTTCCGAGGGTAGGGGGGAGGGGGATACCCCTCAAAACCCGGCTTTTTTCCCGAAATGAAACCTGCTCGCGCGGCGTCGAAAGAGAGAGCGGTCTAAGTTTTTTCCTCGACGATATCCACCGCCCGAATGTCCGATTTGAAACGTTGTCCTTCCGACGTCTTAGCGCCGCGAAAAATTAAGGACCCGATTCTCCTGCTCCGGCATCATCGCAACCGCAAAACGCAGTTACCGACGGGAATCTTTTACCGAACGTTAAAGACAAGAATCCGATCAATCCGGTTTATAATCAAGAAACTGTGCCCAAGTACTCCATCGTCGTCCCGCTACACAACGAGCAGGAGAACGTCACTGATCTCTACGATCGCCTGAAAGCGGTCATGGAAGGTCACGGCGAGACTTTCGAAATCGTTCTCGTGGACGATGGCTCGAGCGACCATACCTTTGCCATGCTGCGTGAGATCGCGGCCGTCGACAGCCGCGTCACGGTGGTCAAGCTGCGTCGCAATTTCGGCCAGACCGCAGGGCTGGCAGCCGGTTTCGACCATGCCCGCGGCGAGTACGTCATCGCCATGGATGGCGATCTGCAGCACGATCCCAACGACATTCCGCTGTTCCTGGAGAAAATCGCTGCCGGCTACGACATCGTCAGCGGATGGCGCAAAGTGCGCGTCGACAATTTCTGGATGCGCCGCATCCCTTCGCGTATCGCTAACTGGATGATGGCCAAAATCAGTGGCGTCGACATTCACGACTTCGGCACCACCTTCAAGGCTTACCGCCGCGACATCCTCGAGCAGGTACCGCTCTACGGCGAACTGCACCGCTTTATTCCGGCGCTGGCCTCGTGGCACGGGGCGTCGATTTGCGAAGTGGCCATCCGCAATGTGAACCGCGAGCGCGGGGCTTCGCATTACGGCATTTCGCGCACCTTCCGTGTATTTTTCGATCTGCTGACCATTCGCTTTTTGCTGCGCTACCTTTCGCGTCCGCTGCACTTTTTTGGCGGATTCGGAATGATGAGCATCTTCGCCGGCACTGGGGTCGTGCTCTGGCTCGGCGTGGAAAAATTCCTGCGTCACGTCCCGGTGATGGCGTCGCACGGCCCGCTGATGATGGCGGCTCTTGGCCTGCTGCTCGGCGGCCTGAATCTGTTGGCCATCGGCCTGCTTGGCGAAATGCAAGTCCGCCACTACCACGAACCGAGCCGTCGCGCTCCCTATTCCGTCGACCGTGTTCTCCGCGCACAGAACGAAGAACACAGCGTCTCAGAGTAATCCGCATCCTCCCAAATGATTCGTAGAGACGTAGCTTGCTACGTCTCTCTGCGTCATCCGGAATGCCGCCCGCAAGACGTTGCCAGCAACGCCTCTAGGAAGGGCGATGTCCAAGTCAGATCCACCTCGGGGCGGGTTTTCCGTCCCGCAGCCACGCAATGAAATCCGTCATCGGTGGCACGCCGCCCAGTTCCCTCAACCGCGTTGCGTTCTGACCGCGATGGTAGTGGCTGTGCATCGCCGCTTGCGTCATAGCCTGACGCACGCTGATCCTCACCGGTGGCCTGAACCAGGGCACTTCAACCACTTCTTCTAGACGATCCTGCCCAGTCTTCTTCAACAGCTCATTCATCTCTTCAAGACCTAGCTGCCCGTACTCCTTCAGATCCGCCATGGAAGGGAAGTCCTCCAGCTTCTTGAAGACGAAGCCCGACGTCGGCGGACCCGTTACCCACAAAAACGCGTGTTGCACCTGATGAATATGAAGCAGCCGTTCCCGAATTGCCTTGTCGTCCAGCGCTAGAGGATGGGCCTCAAACGCCTGCCAGTGCTCCGCGTCGGCCCACGCCTGATGTGCGTAAAGTTCGTCGAGGAATGAACTCACAGATTCCTCCATTGTCGACTGGAGTTTACTCCCATTTAGCGCTCCCGGTTCGCATACGGTCAACCTGCTCCCCGCAGCGGTATAATGTGCCGTTTGCTCAGGAGCCTCGCCATGGAGAGAGCCACCCAACACGAACTGCAGTTGGCCCGCCGCATGTCACGTCTGGGCACCGAGACAGCGTTTGAGGTCCTGAACCGCGCGCGCTCCCTGGAGCGCCAAGGCAAGAGCATCATTCACCTCGAAATCGGCGAGCCCGATTTCGAGACGCCCTCGAACGTTGTCGAGGCTGGAGTCGATGCCCTCCGCAAAGGCTGGACGCACTATGGTCCATCGGCTGGCCTCCCAGAGTTGCGCCTGGCCTTGGCCGAATACGTCAGCCGCACCCGCGCCGTAACGGTGACGAGCGATGAGGTAGTGGTTGTGCCTGGCGGTAAGCCAATTATTTTCTTCACAATTCTGTCATTTATTGATGAGGGGGATGAGGTCATTTATCCCAATCCTGGCTTTCCGATCTACGAGTCCATGATCAACTACGTAGGCGGACGAGCCGTGCCCATCGCGCTGCGCGAAGAACGCGACTTTTCGCTGGACGTGAACGAACTGGCTTCGTTCATCACCGACCGCACCAAGCTGATCATTCTCAACTCACCCCAGAACCCCACGGGGGGAGTGCTGGAACGTCGCGACATCGAGCAGATTGCGAAAGCAATCGGCGATCGCAACATCATGATCCTGTCGGACGAAATTTACAGCCGCCTGCTCTTCGACGGTGGCCAGCATTTCTCCATCATGTCGGTACCGGGCATGCAGGAGCGCACCATCCTGCTCGACGGCTTCTCGAAAACTTATGCCATGACAGGATGGCGCATGGGCTACGGGGTCATGCGCTCCGATCTGGCCGCCCACATGACCCGCCTGATGACCAACTCGAATTCATGCACCGCCAGCTTCACGCAGGTGGCAGGAATCGAGGCCATCCGCGGCGATCAGAGTTCGGTCGGCCATATGCGCGATGAGTTCCAGCGCCGCCGCGATATGTTCGTGGCGGGGCTGAGCAAAATCAAAGGCTTCTCCTGCCGCATGCCCAAAGGCGCTTTCTATGTCTTTCCCAACATCACGAAGACGGGATGGAAATCAAAACCGCTGGCCGACGCCCTGCTAGACCAAGCCGGCGTAGCAGCCCTGTCAGGCACGTCGTTCGGTGAATTCGGAGAAGGCTACCTGCGTTTCAGCGTGGCCAATTCGCTGGAGAACCTGCAGCAGGCCCTCGACCGACTGGATCAGTGGACAAAGAAGAATTTGTAGCGGGATCGGCATGATCAGTTCAGATGACCATCGTTGGAGCCGGCTTAAAGGTGGATATCGACTTCCATACGATCCGCGGCCTTTGCTCGCCAAGCGTGAGGCGGGCGAAGAGAATGAGGCTGTGTGGCATGAGCTGTGGAGTGAACTCCATCATCAAGAAGACGTAGGCGATGCCTCATACGCGTGTGTTCCGCACGTGGTGCGCATTTATCGCCAACGCGGCATAACCGACTGGAATTCGTATGCCATTGTCGCGACGATCGAGCTCGCGCGAGGAAAGCGGGAGAATCCGAAACTTCCGGCATGGCTTGAGAAAGACTACTTTGAAGCGATTCGGGACCTGGCCGAGATCGGTGTCAAAGAACTGCCGAAAAGGCAAGATCACTGTGTTCTTCGCGGGATACTCTGTATCGTTGCGTTGCAAAAAGGCGCTCGGACCTACGCCCGATTTCTATTGAAATACTCGCAAGAGGAGTTGCTCGACTTGGAGTCTGCAGCTCTGGAGATGGGAAATTGACCGACGGGGGTTGCTAGCCGCCTTCGCCGTTAGAGAGAGCGCTGACGATGAAGAATTCCAAGAACAAGCCCAAACCCAAACCCAAACCCTCCCGTCTACACGCACCCGGCTACGGCTTCCCTGAAGGTACCAAGGGTCTGCTGCCCTGGTCCTGGGCCGAGCAGCGCCTGAAGAAATCTCATAATTACTGGATCACGACCGTCAAGCCAGATGGTTCTCCTCACACAATGGTCGTCTGGGGGCTGTGGCAAGACGGGACCTTGTTATTCAGCACAGGAAGTAAATCGCGCAAGGCCCGCAATCTGGCGCAAAATGCGAACTGCGTCGTGTCTACCGAGCACGCGCATGAAGCGGTAATCGCAGAAGGAACCGCAGAAATCGCAGACGTGGCGGCGCGGCGCAAGCTCATTCCCGCCTACGAAAAGAAATACAAGTTCGACTTGTCCACCATGAAGGACGACCTCTTGTCGATGAAAGAGCCGGTGTTTTCCGTGCGCCCGCGCGTAGTCTTCGGTCTGTGGGAGAAACACTTCCAAGGCAAATCCACCCGCTGGAAGTTCGAATAGCTAGTGTGGAGCGGGCCGCTCTCGCCCGCGTGCGGACCGCCGCAATATCAGTCTCTGCCAGGAAGAATCGCCAAGACCTTCTGCACGAGCATTCCCAGCAATCAGCAGGGGCACAAGGCCCTTAGTGTTTCGAGAGTTCACCGCCGCCCGTGTCACCCAGCCCACATCACCCCTTCCGGTGATGGTAATCACGCGCCTCCAGCAATGGCCCGCTTTACCCTAGCGGCAGTCAGGTCATAGGCGCCTTTCTGTGCCGGGACGCGCCCAAGGGGGAGGCTAGAGCCCTCACCGACTCCGCCAGCGGAAAAGTCATCCGCGAATGTTCCATCGAAGAACTCAAAGATGCAGCGAACCTGATGCGCGGCTACAACCTGGTCGCTTTGCACGCGGCCGGATCCGGTCTTGCCGGTGGCCCGCTCTCCATTCCTGGACATTGCGGCGGCGCTCTATTTAAAGGTCGCCAATCACGATCCGAACAATCCCAACTGGGACGGTCGCGACCAAGCGATCGTTCGGGCGGCCGAGGATACCGGAGTTGTCATCACCGCCGAAGAGCATCAGATCGGCGCACTGGCCTGTCGGTTGAGCAGCCTCCTGACCGAAAGTCCGCGCCTTTATGAGTTTCCCGTGATCTCGGGAGCAATCGGGGTGAAGGATCGTTTCGGAGACTCGGGCGCGCACCGTGGGAGTTGATTAAGGAGTTCGAAGTCAGTGCCGACATAGGCCACAGAGCGCTGGAATTAATGACGATCAAAAAGAAGCCGTTTGTAGACCAGGAAGCAGCCTGGGTGGTGGATGTCCTCTAACCCCCACGACTGCGGCGTGAAACGGTAATGGCGCGCCCGTTACCTCGGTTACCTCTGCCGCATCCATCCGGTTAAGTGCGAACATGATTCGCGCCACTATAATTCCTTCATAGCCACTACATAGAAGCGAGTCGCGGACGGCCACAGATTGCCGCTCAGCTTCTGAATTATGGCTGAAGTCAATCGCAAACCTACCATGCGAAAATCCCTAACGAATCGCGCGGATCAGTGGGCGCCCTGGATTTATAGCCCTTGGCTAGACTTGATTGTCGGCTGCGGCGCATGGTCGGCGCCCCTGCTTCTGATTTCCTACGTTTCGCTGGCTTCGAGCGCTCGGACTTGGTCAGTTGTGTTCTACGTGCTGGCGCTCTTCTTCAACTACCCGCACTATATGGCGACAATTTACCGCGCCTACCACCGCGCCGAAGACTTTCGCAAATATCGCGTCTTCACCGTGCACATCACAGCACTGGTTGTACTGACGCTTCTGCTCTCCCATTTCTGGCTGCGCCTTCTACCTGGGATCTTCACCATCTATTTGACCTGGAGCCCGTGGCACTACAGCGGACAAAACTACGGCCTGTTCATGATGTTCGCGCGGCGGGGCGGAGCGGATCCGGGCAAGGCCGGTCGGCGTGCCTTGTACGGCGCTTTTGTCGCGTCATATTTGATTTTGTTTCTCGGCTTCCACACGGGACGGTCCACTGACCCGTTGTTCTTGTCGCTCGGGATTCCCGCCGTCGTAAGCCGCTGGGAGCAGGCTGTCCTGGGCTTGGCGTTCGTAGCGCTCTCGGTCTTCGGGATCTCGAGGCTGGCACGCTCGACGGAATGGAGGAAGCTGCTTCCCTCACTTACGCTGTTTTCGTCGCAGGTCTTATGGTTCCTGCTGCCGGCGGCCCTTTCGCTGATCAAGGGCTTGGCCGTTCCGCAGAACCGCTACAGCTCGGGCGTGTTTGCGGTGATGCATTCCGCACAGTACCTCTGGATCACGAGCTACTATGCGCGCCGCGAGGCCGCAGGGGAAGGTACGAAGGGAGCGGCCGAAAAGAGAGTACGCGACTGGCGTACGCTGGCTTATTTCGGCGTACTTGTGGTCGGCGGCATTGCCTTGTTCGTCCCAGGTCCGTGGCTGGCCAGCCGCGCCTTTCATCACGACTTCACCACCAGCTTTCTTATCTTCACGTCGCTGGTGAATATCCACCACTTCATTCTCGATGGCGCGATATGGAAGTTGCGCGATGGCCGGATCGCTTCTTTGCTCCTTGATTCGCGGGAACGCATTTCGAGCGCTGCCACAGAAGCGGGCGGACAACTAGAGGCCGTGGGGCGATGGCTGCTGGGGAGTTCGGCCGGCTTACGTTTTCTCCGCGTAAGCGCGGCCGTGCTGCTGCTGGTCTGGGGCACGGTCGATCAAGCTCGTTATTATCTGGCCCTGCATGTCGATGACATGCGCGACCTCGAACGTGCGGCGGCGCTCAATTCCTTCGACAGCTCCTTGCAGATGCGGCTGGCGCACCGCGCCTTCGAAGACGGCCATCCGCAGCAGGCTGAAGCCGCCTGGAGACGGGCCATGCAAGCCAACCCGGCCGATCCGGCTCCGCGCCAGGCCCTGCTCCAGTTCCTGATCCATCAGAACCGCTACGACGAAGCGTTCAGTTTGACCGAAGCTTCCCTGCGGTACGCGCCCAAGGATGCCAATCTGCTCTTCGACCACGGACTCCTGGCGCTGCAGCGGGGCGATGCGGGCCAGGCTCGCGCCGACTGGGATCAGGCGATTGCCGTCGATCCCGGGCAGGCCAATGCTCACCTGTATCTGGCGATCGAACTGGATCGTGAAGGCAGTGCTCAGGCAGCGGCGTCCCACTACCAGAGGTACCTCGAAATGATCGCCCCGCGGAAGGGGCAGGATCATCCGGCGCCGGACAAAATCATCTCCCTTGTGTTACGCATGGCGGATTGTCAGGCGCGCTCATCGCAGACCGATCTTGCGCTGGAGTCGTATCGCCTCGCGGAAAAACTGGCGGCTCAGACCCACCAGGCCAAGCTTGAGAGCCTGGCCGACGTGAATGAGGCTGAGCTCGAGGCCAAGGCCGGGAAATTGAGCGAAGCATTACCGCTCTACCAGCAAGCTTTGCAATTGGACCGCGCCATCGGGGATGACAGCGCGAGCGCCGAAGATTGGCTGGCTTACGGGCGCTTTCTCGGTGATGCAGGATTTCCGCCGCGTCTGGCCTATGCGTGCCTGGTGAAGTCGCAGAACATCATACAATCGCTGCACGGCACGGGAGCGTCGGACTCGACAGCCGAGTTTCGGGAAGCTCTCGAGAAGCGGCTGCGGGAAGAGAGTGCCACGGTTCGCCGCGATCTCGAGCCGGCCTTGGCGGAGGCACTTGCACTGCGGCCCTAGATCCCATTGGACCCAGATGCATCGCGTCAGGCCAAGGTCGGCATCCTACGAGCTAATTGACACTGAGGCGGTCCTGCTCAACAATTGTGTATCCCTAGAAATCATTTGTTGCACTTCCCGAGGAGGAAGAGTGTATGACCGATGAAGTCGAACAGGTTCCGGTAGAACATGAATCGAATGTGGGCAAATGGATTCTGATGGTGCTGGCGATATTGGCGGTGGTCGCCTTTGGTTACGCTCACTACGTTACCCATGAGAAACTTGAAAAGCTGTCGGAGCAACTTGGCGCCAGCCAGGCCCAGGTCAGGGAACTCGAGAACCGCATCCAGAACTCCGAGGCGCAAGAGGAAACGCTGGCGCGCCAGGCGGGCATGACCAAGAAGGAACTGGAGGCGCGCACCGCTGATTTGAAAGCCCAGCAGCGCGCCGCAGAGGCCCGTCTGGAGAAGGAACAGAAAGAACAGCTGGGCCAGGTCAGCGGGGACATCGCCGGCGTCAAGACCGACGTGGGCGGCGTCAAGACCGACGTCGCTTCCACCAAGGCTGACTTGGAGGCCACAAAGGCCAAGCTGCAGAGTACTGTCGGCGATCTCGGCGTGCAAAGCGGGCTGATTGCGAACACGCGATCGGACCTGGAAGTCCTGAAGCACAAAGGCGACCGCAACTACTACGAGTTCACCCTGCTGAAGGGAGCCAAGCCGCAACCGGTTTCCACCGTCAGTCTTCAACTCAAGAAGGCCGACGCGAAGAAGGGCAAGTTCACGATGAACGTCACTGCGGACGACAAGACGATCGAGAAGAAAGATCGAAACGTCTCCGAGCCCATTCAGTTCTACTCGGGACGCGATCACCTGTTGTTTGAATTGGTCGTATGGACGGTCGACAAGAACAAGGCCACGGGATATTTGAGTACGCCAAAAAATGCTCCCGTGCCCGTGACGGCAAACTAGAGGATGGCTCACTAGAGAATGGCCGGAGCTTTTTTCCCCGGAGTCCCGGTGCTGCTGCAGATCGTGCTGCGCACGGGCGTGATCTACCTTCTGGTCCTGATTGGTGTCCGTTTAAGCGGCAAGCGTGAGGTTGGGCAGATGACGCCCTTCGACCTAACGCTTCTGCTCTTGCTGTCGAACTCCGTGCAGAACGCGATGACCGGGCCCGACACATCGCTGTTGGGCGGCGTAGTGGCGGCTTGTACGCTGCTGGTCCTCAACTACGGCGTGGCGGGCATTTCGGGCTCAAATCGCAGGCTGCGGCGTTTGATCGAGGGAGAGCCGAGCCTGCTGGTTCACGACGGCAAGCCCATCGAATCGCACATGGCGCGCGAGCGCGTCAGCATGGATGAATTGCATCGGGCCATGCGCGAGCATGGCATCAATAGCTGCGATCAGGTCGCGCTGGCAGTGCTCGAAGTCGACGGGTCAATCAGCTGCCTTAAGTATGACGAGATCAAGCCCGATGCAAGCACGCACCTGGCCCGTCGAAGATTCATTCAAAAGAAATCGTAGAGACGTTGCTTGCAACATCTTTCCAGCCATCGATTCAACTGCTTCAGCCCCCGACGTTCGCAAGCTTCGTCAAGGGGATCACTCCGCGCCCATGAACTTCACGCACACCGGCGACCCCACTTCCAGGACTTTTCCGGTAGGCGTCAACCGCCCAGTCTTCACGTCGATTCGAAACACCACAATATTGTCGGACTTCTGATTCTCCGCAAACAGCAACGTGCCGGTTGGGTCGATCTCGAAGCTGCGCGGTTCTTTGCCTCTGGTAGGAACGCTCCCAACCTGGTCCAACGTCCCGCCGCTTTCGTCGATCTTATAGATGGCGATGCTGTCGTCGCCGCGGTTTGAGGCGTACAGAAACTTGCCGGAGGGATGCACCCGTACCTCGGCGTCATCGTTGCGGCCCGTGAAATCCTTGGGCAGAGTTGTGATCGATTGCAAGCGCCGCAGTCGTCCGCTTGCCGAATCATAGAAAAACGCTGTGACGGTGTGCCCCATTTCCCCGATTACGTAGGCGAACTTGCCGCTGGGATGCAGGGCGAAGTGCCGCGGCCCAGCGCTCGGATCAACTTTGGCGAATGGTGGATCGTTTGGCGTAAGCGTTCCCTTGGCGCTGTCGAACTTGTAGACGAGAACTTCGTCCAGGCCGAGGTCGTCGACCATCGCGAATCGATTGTCCGGGGAAAGATCGATCGAGTGCGCGTGCGGTCCCTCCTGGCGCTGAGGATCTGGACCATGCCCGGAATGCTGCACGAACGCCGACGCTTCGCCGAGGTTTCCGTCTTTCAGGATGGGAAACACCGCGACACTGCCGCCAGTGTAGTTGGCCACCAGGACATATTTTCCCGTTCTGTCCACGGTCACGTAGCAGGGATCGGCCCCGCGCGTGGGGACTTCGTTCAGGAAGGTGAGCTTGCCGGTAGCACGATCGACGGAGAAGGCGCTGACGCCGCCGCTGCTCGGCCCTTTGTAATTCCCGACTTCATTCACGGCATAGAGAAAGCGCCCGTTCGGGTGCAAGGTCACCCAGGAAGGATTGGTCGTTTCTGCCGCCAACCCGAGAGCCGTGATCTGTGCGGTCTTGGCATCGTAGCGGTAGGCGTAGATCCCTTTGCTCTTGCTGCCCTCCTCGGTGTAAGTGCCAACGTAGAAGAGATAGGTCCCTTGGGGCGCCGCCGCCGCAGCAACGGTGAGGAGCAAAAGGATGGCAATGAGCAGAGTGAGGGCGCACAAAGAAAACCGGAAATTCTTCATCCCGATATAGAAACCCATCGCAGAGCATTCGCGCAAGCGCCGAAAGAGGATGAAAATCGTGGGAACCCATTTCTAGCGCGTCCTTTGCGCGAGAAGTGGGGATTTTCGAGATCACCTGGTCATCATGACCGGCAAATTCTGGTCGTAAGGCCACACGATCACGCTCACGGACTGGCGATGGTTGAACGCATCCAGAGTGATAGGGAAGGCCACGATGATGGTGCGATCGACGCTTTCGCCGGGCTGAATTTTAGTTTCTGGCGTAAGGGCAGGCTGGACCCCGTTCTTCAACGCCGGAAACGCCTGAAAATAGCGGTCGAAATCGACGGCGGAGACGGCGTCTGCAGTGGCGTCTCCGCTGGGCGCCTTGATCGAACTCTGCAGGCTATGGACGTAGAGGATCTTATCGCTGGTGTTATGGAGCGCGAAGGTCAAGGCCACCATGGTGGTGTTCTGGTCCGGAACTTCCACGGCCGCTACGTTCACAATCGTCCCCGATGCCTGCGGCTTGGCGCGTTTCAAGAACGAGGCGAATAACACGACCACCACGACGGCGGCGATGGTGAGCAAAACAATCTTGGCGGGCGGAAGATTCTTTTTCGCCGTCCCGTATTCTTCGCCAATGTTGATGGTGGGACCGGCGGGAACGGCTGGGGCTGCTGGCGGGTTCGGAGGAACAGGGGGAACAGGAGTCTGATTAGGCATACGTTTGGGCCGTGCCCGCCCTGATTCTACGCCTGAACGTCATCCCCTGTTCATCACCTAACCTTCCGGCCTGCAAACCGCAACCGGCTCAATGATCGTAAACGCCTTCTGGTTTCGTAAACTATCCGGACTTGTTTCCCAGATGGGCTCCCGGATGTGGATTACTTCTGAATTGCCCGTGATCTAGGCACAATCGCCAACGCTCCTCATCTGATTATCTACTCCCAGCGCTTACGGAATCAGCGGGTGGGTTGGGATATGGCAGGTGCGAGCAGGCGCGCGAGCCGCTTGACCGATATTCCATCGAGGCATAGAGCTCTAGACCTTCCGCCCCTCGGATCAGCAACCGCCGCCGATGAAATCGTTGGGGGGCAGGCAGATTCGCGCTGAGGTGACCTTGGCAACCGAAACAGCCCCCCTGCAACGTCCAGCGAAGCCAGAACGATTCGGAACTGCGGATTAGGATTCTTCTCTTTAGTCTTCCTGCTTTTCGTCGTTGCCCTTCTCGATCGCACCAACATCGAGTTTGCCGCGTTAACCATGAACAAGGAGCTGGCAATCACCAGCCAGCAGCTTGGATTGCTGTTCGGGATTTTCTTTTTCGGCTACTTCCTGTTTGAGATCCCGAGCAATTTGCTGCTGCACAAAATCGGAGCGCGCATCTGGATTGCACGCATGCTGATTACCGGGGGAGCGGTGGCCGCGCTGACCGGCTTCGTGCGTACCGTACACCAACTCTACGTTGTGCGTTTTCTGCTGGGGCTAGCCGAGGCAGGCTATTTCCCCGGAATCCTGTTGTACCTGACCTACTGGTTTCCCCAGCGCGAATAAGCGCGCGCGTTTGCGCTGCTGGTGACGGCCAACCCTGTTACCACGATCCTGGGAGCTCCGGTTTCGGGTCTCATCCTGGATCACATGCACTGGCTCGGCGACTCTAGTTGGCTGAGCCAGTTGTCGCCGCTCAGGTTTCCGCCTTGTCGCTGGACTGGATTGTCTGCGAGTCGCAGCGTCCTCCCGGGTAAACCCACAGGAGGCCCGTGGTGTTCGAGAACGCGGGGCTTGTGATGGAGCTGTTGTCAAACACGTCGATCTCGCCCCGGATTCGGCATATCGATCGACTCTGCGGACAGCGTGGTCCCATACAGGGAAATGAGTCCCTAGTCGACCAGCGAGGTCGCAATCGAGACCTTCCCCGATCCGAACAGGAGCCCCCCACCCTCGGCTACCTGAATCTAATGCACAGAGATCGACGACGCTGAGCCGTCGAGCCCCGCTCCGTTCGCCGTCGTGAAGGTCGGGATGCAGACGTCGCTCGTCGGGTCCGGCACCTTGCGTGGGCGCCAGTTGCCGGCCGTGCTCCACGAGCCGTTACGCGCATTCCCAGTCCAGGTGACGCTACACGTCTATGCCTGCGCCAAGGCGCCCGCAATGACAGCGACTGCCAGCAAAATACCTGCACCCAAGAACGTCCTTGCCTTGTGCGTTTTCATAACCCCTCCTGGTGTGAAGTTTCCTGAATCTGTTCGGCAGGGGAGCGGTATTCCGCGATGGCACGCACTATAGCAGTTGAAAAAATTCTTGGTGTGGCGTGCGAAAGTCGAGGATCGTGTCAAAACTTTGTAAAACCATAGGTCCTCGGCTGGAGCTCTCCGGTCGGACTTTGGAGTGGACCATATCCGTTTGCATATCTCGGACCGGCTACGGTCGTATCGTCGGCAACTCGACACTAATCCAGTCCTGATTAACAGGCCTTCTCTAACGAGGTCGGCCACTGCAAGGTTTTTTCTGGGCTGTTGGCCTCCTCAGGGCACACCGTACTGGGCAAGTTACCAAACGGGGCGGCGGTGCGGGTCTAGAAAAACTGCTTTGTCGATTGTCTGCCTGCTAGATCTTTAGACTGCGTAATGTGCGAGCCGGCATTCCCAATCGAAACGCCGTGAACAAAACCACGAATATCTGAGGAGCATTGAAGGTGAGGCATCTAGCGACGCCGGGTTTTCCGCCCGAGAGGATGGAGCGATGAGCAACTTGTCCAGCGGACTTACCAGGAGTTAGCTGTCCAGTGGCGTTCCAAGTGTCACTGAGCGTTAGAAGCTCGCTCAAAGTCTGACAACCTTATCGTGGCGGTCGTCGGTTACGGACGGGTAGCACCACAGACAGCTGCAAAATCCGCGGGGACGGCTTAGATGGGTACTAAGGTAGTTTCCCGATTGACAGCATCGCCGGTTCGCGGCTAGGGTATCGCGGAACGCTGTCCTCCGAAGCTCTGTTTACCGAGACAAAATCTGGGCCCACATAGCGAGGTGAGGTGCGACAGCCTCTGTCCGGGAGGAAAAAATGAAACGACTGAAATCGCGCGCCTGTTCCATTGGTTGCATTGCCGCGGTCGTCCCGATTTTGTCCATCTTGTTCATGCCGCCATGGGTCCTGGCGGATGATGACGACAACGGACACAACTCAGTTCTCTACAGCATCGCTGCCGATACCTGGAAGTTCTACGCCGCTGACGTCGATCCCAACACCAACCTGCCCATGGATAACCTTACCTGGGCGGGCGGAGGTCCGGTGAGCAGCAAAGGTCAGTACACATCTGCGTCGAACATTGGCGTATACCTTTGGGCCGTTGTCGCTGCCCATGACCTTCACCTGATCTCTCGTTCGACGGCCGATTCGCTCGTCAGTGCGACCTTGAACGAGGTTGCCACGCTAGATCGCTACCAGGGCTTACTTTATCAGTGGTACGACACGACCAACGGGCACAAAATCCGCAACCCCAACGACATTGACTGCACAGCCGACCCTCCGCCACACACAGACAACTGTGATTTTGTCTCTGCCGTGGATAATGGCTGGTACGCTTCTGGGCTCATCGTGGTTCGGCGGGCCTTACCGGAGTTGCGGCGGCAAGTAGATGCCCTTCTCCAGCCGATGAGTTTCGGCCTCTTTTACGACAGCGGGTATCAGCATCCCGGGTGCAATGTGAACGCGCCGACTGACCCCAACCCGAATCAACCAACCGGCCAGATGTATGGTGGCTACTACGCCAACCAAGGTCCTGCTGGTTATCACAACGGTGCTTTGTACAGCGACCCGCGCATCGCCATCTATATCGGGATGGGCCTTCACCAGATGCCTGGCGATGTGTGGTGGCGGTCATGGCGCGTATTACCTCCGAAGCAGTGCGAAACGGATCCCGATTTCTCATGGATAGGTCAGTGGCCTGTGCAAGGCTACTGGCAGACTTACACGGACTTTCAGTCCCGCAAGACGTTTAACGTTTGGGAGGGCCACTACGAATACCCAGGGACATCCACGACCTTCGTTCCCACTTGGGCTGGCGGGATGTTCGAAGGTTTGATGGCAAACTTAGTGATGCCTGAAACGATCTTTGGGCCGCAGAGTTTCGGCCTAAGCGATCTTCGTTGGGCGCAAGTGCAGGTTGAGTATGCAACCCAAGCCTTACATTACCCCGTCTGGGGCATGTCTCCTTCAAGCACGGCCGACGATACCGGCGGCTATGGTGGCTTCGGTGTCGAGGGTTTGCTCTTTCCCTACTTCGGGGGTGGAGCGGACTCAAGCCACCCGAACCTGGGGTTATCGCAATGTCACGGCTGCGCCACCGAGGATACGGTATCACCGCATTCGTCGTTCCTTGCGCTCGCGGTTCTGCCGCAGGAGGCCTATGCCAACATCGTCAACTTGCGGACCCTATACCCCGATGTCTACAGCTCCGACGGAGGCTTTTACGACGCCGTCAATCCCATGACTGGCTCGATAGGTCATCGCCGGCTGGTGCTCGACCAATCCATGATCATGGCCGCGCTCGACAACGCGATCACTCACGGGGCGATGCAGCGCCATTTCTTCAGCGACCCCGTCGCTCGGATTGGATTGCTCTATCTCGCTAATGAAAAGATGTCGATTCAATAGGAAAACTCAGTGTCATCGATTCAGTCCCGTCGTCGTCAATTAGATATTCGGCCAACAAGGCTGCCGCGCGGTGGGCACAGAGCGATTGAAGGCAGAAGGCCGCTAAATCAGCGGATTTTAGTTTTGCACGAAAAGCATGCTGGCGCCGGGACGTACGGGTCGGAAGTATAGACGACCACCCCCGCCAGTTCCTATTTTTTTACATCCGATGGGACTCCGGCGAAGTCGTCCTTGTCTCTCGGATCGAAATTTAGACTTGGAGGGTAGACTCGGCCCAATTCTCAATGAGCGCAATGGCCCTGATAGAAGCGTCAGTTGACTATGCATCTTCGCATACTCAGCTTTGGCTTGCCTCAGGATGGGAATGTCGGGGTCAGCGTCTTTCCAGAGGGTGAGAAGGTCTTTGCCCGTGTATCACGGAACAAGAGTCGAGGTTTGTTTCGCAGAGGGGGCTGCCCGGAATTTCAGGCTTTGCTCGAAGGAAGCGAACTTTGATTTGTTCGATTTTCATCGCCCGAGCATCATGTAGCGAGCTTGTTCGCGGCCTCGATTGCGAACGCCCGGGCGTGGCGTTGCCGAACTGTCAGAGACTACTGGGAGGAAACGGGCGAAGACCAGTGAGCGTCGCGGAACTGCCAGTGTCCCTCGCGATACTCTGCAAGTCCGGTAAAGTATCCCGTTTCGGTAACGCTGTGCCCGGCGGTATCGGCTTGAATCTCGCGCCATGAGACCGCGACCACGGCGAACTCGTTGGTGAGCGGATCGACGCGCAAATCATCTCCCCACTTCAATTCAATGTGACGGATGGTTTGGGCGAACTTGCGAGTACCTTCCTGTGCGGCGGCAGTATTCGGGAATGCCATCTGGCCGTTGACGGCCATAAAGAATGCGGGACTCGCATCGAAATACTTGATCCAAGCCATGGGGCCATCTTGAGTGACGGAATGAGAGACGGTTTGCATGAACGCGCGCACGGCTTGGTCGACCGAGGCAGCTCCGTCCGGGGTCACGGAGTGGGAATGGCTCGCGTCAGCTCCAAAAGGAACGCAGGCTGCCAACGTGATCGCCAGCAGCAGAGAACGGATTCGCAACTTGTGCGACCGGATCAGAACCGGAAGAACGCGAATCGGAGACGACATAGAAAACCTCCGTCGACTGACGAGCCGGAATAGCGAGGTATAACAAAGGGAATCTAGTGCGTCAATTGGTGAAAAATCGCGTCACTCACAATGGGGTTCTTCCAGTTGTTTCATCCACAAAGGTATATTCGTAGGATAGCAAGGGCATGCACATGACTAGACTCTGCACTTTGATACTCGTTCTGCCTTTTAGCGCTGAACTGTTGGGCGGAAGGGCGTCCTCCTGAGGTGACTCCGCAACAAGTGGACCAAATTCTCAACCATCTGAGCGACAGTTTGAGTGACTACGTTTTCCCCGAGACCGGGGCAGAGCTGAAGAGACAATTGGAGACGCATCGGTCAGAATGTCGTGCGCTGACCGACACCAAAGCGCTGGCATCCAGGCTAACGAATGATCTGCGCGCTATTGGCCACGACAGACACCTCGAAGTTAGTTATGGCGACGAGATGGGTTTTGAAAAAGACCCCACGCCCGAGGAAGTGCGACAGGCGCATGCGGTCGATGCTGCCAGAGGCTATGGTGTTCGCAGTGCCCGTAGATTGCCAGGCAATATCGGCTACATGGACCTCGCCTATTTTTCAGGGGATAGCGCGGCGGGTGCGGCGATCGCGGCAGCCATGCAGATCGTTAGCCGAACCGATGCTCTGATCGTCGATTTGCGGCGAAATGGCGGTGGCGGTCCAGCCTCTACTGTGCTCTTGAGCTATTTCTTTGCAGAGCCGACGCAACTCTCGTCCGTGGTGGAGCGGAAGAATGGTCAGGATCATGAACGGCAGAAGTGGGCCATGCCCTATGTGTCGGGTGGGCCTTACATCGACAGGCCCGTCTACATCCTTACGAGCCATCACACCTGGTCCGCAGCCGAACTGTGCGCCTATGATTTGAAAGCACGAAAACGGGCTACCCTCGTCGGCGAGACCACTGGGGGTGCCGCAAATTCAAGCAGCGGCCTGATTTCATTAGGCTACGGATTTACTGCGTTGATTCCCAATGGCCAGACGAGAAGCCCGATCACTCACACAAACTGGGGAGGCACAGGAGTCGAACCCGACGTTGTCACAAATGCAAGTGAAGCATTGATCGTGGCCTACAAGCTGGCTCTCAAAGATGCTAAAGGCATCGCGGAGTCAGAGGAGCTAACCAAAGAGCGACAACTAGCCTTGCAAGCTCCGCAGGCCGCACTGGCTGAGGAACTCACTGGGCTCAGGTAAATCGATACTGGGCTCGGACAGCTCTTGAAATATCGCGATTGAACTCTCAAATCCCTCGGCACGGGAAGATGAGTGAAATCCGATAACACTCATCGACGGGTCGTTGACTGTAAACACCTGGTTTTGACAGTCACAAGCAATACGTAGAATCGCCCCTGCTCTACGTGGCCGCCTTCGGTTCCTTTTCGAGTGCGGAACCAATTGACGACGAGCTACGCATAACCGGGTTTCACAAATCAGGCGTTCAGCTTCCAATACCCACTGAGCGGAGCCTTCTGGACCTTCTGCTCGCCAAGCAGGAGGTTCAACGCCCTACCCGACCGTATCCCGGTGCTTTCGAAGCTGTGCCGCCAAATCATCCTCGCCAACCACCACCTCCCCGCTCGGGTAGCGGCGATGGACGCTTTGTCCATAACTTAAGATTTTGTCAGCCAGGGCTCGAACCTCTTTTTCCTTTTCTTCCGTTCGTTGCGCACGTTCGGCGGGTGTCCCATCTGTCTCAATGGATTGTGTGGAAGTGACTGCAATTCGGACAGCACGAGCGACCGCCGCACCTATTCTCCAGTGTGAGGCAATCCAAGAAGAGATGCGTGGAGGGGTGCTCGGAATCTGAATGATCCAAACCGAGTGGAATCGGTAAGCCCGGAGTATCCTGCCGTCAAGTTTGCTCAATTCCTCGCCAAGTTCGCGGAGGCGATCCTTTCTTGTTTGATATGGGTCCATTTCTGGTTGTGGCGTCTCGGCGAGGGGGATCGTCGCGGGGTTCGTCATAACCAGAGGTTGTTGGTTTAAAAGCGTGCGCACCTCGGCCGTGATCTTTTGTACCTTGTCGTAGTTCATCGCCGGTCTCCTCTGTAGTTAGGTTTGCTCCCAAGGGTGCCGGGAGTCGACCTCGTTGGGAAACTGAGGCACGGATGGCTTCGCAGTTCTGCCAAGTATGAGCGCCACATGTGGGACATGGAACGGGAGGCAGCGGTTGGGGGACTCAGTTCCCTCAGTTTTCACAGCCACATCGTGCAACGTCTTGACGGCATAATGCGACCTCCCAAGACGGAAAACTGTTCAATTGTGGACAGGCGGACGAAATTTAAGAGTCAGACTCGGGACGGTTTGAGAATAGCCCGCCACACCTCTCATCCTCCACGAGCGTCTCAACTGTTGAAAACATCGCCTCTCTTCCTCCTTCGCGGTAGGTTTTGATTGAGACGCGTGGCTTCGAACGGTCTGTTGCCTCGCCGCTCCAACCTCGTAGGCTAACCGAGTAGCCGGACCCCATTACTGGGGTCCGGCCCTCTCAGAACCGGACGTGAGACTTTCGTACTCATCCGGCTCAAGCCCTTCGAACGCCTCTTTCAGGGAGACGCGGTTTTCGACACGGAAAGATGTTGGCGGTGAACCCTGTCGTGGCACTCTGGATGGAGCAGGACGCGATTTTCGGCACTCGTGGAACCACCCCTCACTCGAGGGACGCAATAATGAATGCGCCAGCCCGTGATCGGGGTGATCTTGGTGTTGCACACGGGGCAGAACCCGCCTTGAAACTTCCAGAGAAAGCGAAGAGTCCGCGTACCCCGAAACGTTTCCGCCATATGATCTCCTTCGCGTTTTTCGAAGTAGGTCTCATAGACGGGATCGTATGGGTTAGCTTCGCTTTTGACCTTGGTGTGTCGTTGAATGGGTGTGCTACTGGCGAGCAGTAATCGCACGTTGTGCGGTCTACCCTCGTCGTCACACGACTCCCCGAAGAAGGTCCAGCTTTTCCCTCCATGCTGCTCAAAGTATTTCTGTTTGAGCCAGCTGGAAGATTTTTCCGGGTGCCTTCGCCGCGCCCATTGCCACAGACGAATGAAGATAGCGTAGTCAACGCGTGAAAAGACGCGTGAACTCACCACGTGCCGGTGATAGTTGGACCAACCTCGTATTTTGGGGTTGAGCCAATCAATCAGATCGGCGGCGGACATGCCCAGCGCAGCTTTGGCGTTTCCGCGGATACCATCCAGAAAGGTCTTGATATTCTTTTTGGAAGGCTTGATGAGCAGTTTCCCATTGGGATACTTGCGCACATTTTGCCCGAGGAAATCAAAGCCTTTCTCCACGTGTGTGATGACCGTCTTCGCAGGAGAAAGTTCGAGGCCTCGTTCTTGCAGAAACTGCTCGACGAGGGGCTTGATTTCTCCTTCCAGTAGTTCTTTAGTTCTACCGGTGATGAAGTCATCCGCATAACGGATGAGATTGACACAGGCGAATTTACCTCCAAAGGAGGAGAGAGGCTTTTTTGTCGGGAACTTTTCCTTCAAGAGCCGCTCCAGTCCATCCAACGCGCAATTGGAAAGCGCTGGTGAGATGATTCCGCCCTGTGGAGTCCCATCCATTGTTTCGTGAAGGACGTGCTTATCCATATACCCGGCTTTCAGCCACTTTTGGAGAATGGCTCGATCCATGGGGACGTGAGCCAGAAGCCAGTCGTGCGAAATTCGGTCGAAACAGGACTTGATGTCGCCCTCTAGAATCCACTGCGGATTTGGTTTGGACAGTGTCTTGAAACACTGTTCAATTGCATCGGCGCAGGACCGCTGCTGGCGAAACCCATAAGAGTTGTTGTCAGCAGTGGTTTCCACAACGGGGTCGAGAGCGAGCAAATACAACGCTTGCATCGCTCTGTCCTTCATAGTGGGAACGGTCAACGCGAACTGCACACGAACCCAGTGAGCCTTTGGGATGGGCTGAGATCCGGCATCCTTTTCACCCACGTCGCGGGCAGAGCTTCCCAGTACTTAAGGCACGGCGCGTAGCTGGCGTCGACACGCTAATTTTGCGTGGATTAGAGCACGGCTCTTTCAGTGTCGCGCGCGAGTGGACCGATTGGGCAGATCCCGATCCTTGTTCCGCGCTCGGCGTGCCCCCTCGGCATTGGGATCTGGATTTACTTCTGGATTTAGCAAACTTGCTGGAGCAACTTAGCGCCCGGTCATCAAGAGAGTTATCTAAAGGAGATTGACAAGTGAAACCACCTATATTAGAAGCAGACCAGTTATATACGTGGTCTGACAACTATGCGCATCCAATCGCGCAGACAGACGTCTGTCGCTTTGCGTCGACGACGCCGACAGCTAGTGCGCCACCTGCCACCCCTCGATCGTCTTTTGCGGGGCTCCCTCATCGAGCGCTACAAACCTTGCGGCAAGCCAGGATGCAAGTGTGCACGCGGCCCCGGTCATGGCCCCAAGTACTACCTCTCGGTCAGTCACTATGGCCGGCAACCGCAAATGGATTACATCCCCCAGGACTATCAAAGCCAAGCCAGCGAGTGTCTCGCCAACTACCATCGTCTCCGCGAGATTTTGGACGAGATCTGCGCCATCAATCACGAACTGCTACGCCGCCGCGAGATGCCCTGAGCCATTCCCATGCCCCATGCTGCTGCCTCGTCCTCCGCTCCCTTCGATCGCAAACAAGGTGGCCTGCTCTTGGCCAATATGCTCTCCGCATGGCTCGATGGCGAACTCAGTGGAGAAGCCACCGTGGAGGCCGTTCATGAACCCCAAGATCGCCGATCATCACCGCAGCCGATCCGCCTATGTTTACCTGCGCCAGTCGACGCCCGGCCAAGTGCTCCATCATCAGGAGAGCACGGAACGCCAGTATGCATTGCGCGGGAAGGCGGAGGAACTGGGCTGGAGCCAAGCTGCGATCCGTACCCTCGATCGGGACCTCGGCAAGTCCGGAGCGCAGACTGCGGGACGGGAGGATTTCAAGACGTTGGTGGCCGATGTCTCCATGGGACAAGTGGGCGCCGTGTTTGCCTTGGAAGCCTCCCGACTCTCACGCTCGGACTTGGACTGGCATCGACTGCTGGAGCTGTGTGCCCTCACTCAAACCCTGGTGATCGACGAGGATGGCTGCTACGATCCAGCCGATTTCAACGACGGACTTCTGTTGGGGTTGAAGGGGACCATGGCGCAGGCCGAGCTGCATTTTTTGCGCATGCGCCTCCAGGGCGGTAAGCTCAACAAGGCCAAGAAGGGAGAGTTGCGTTTTCCTCTGCCGGTTGGGTTTTGCAATGATGAGCAAGGCCACATCATTCTGGATCCCGATGAAGAAGTGCGAGGTGCGGTGGCCTTCGTGTTTCGCCTGTTTCGCGAAACCGGCAGCGCCTTTGCCGTGGTGCAACGCTTCGCCGAAAGCGGATTACGATTTCCCAAGCGAGCCTATGGCGGAGCCTGGGCGGGCAAGTTGATATGGGGTCGGCTTACCCACAGCCGTGTGCTGGGGATCCTCAAGAACCCCTCCTATGCGGGGATGTATGTTTTCGGCCGTTACCAGTATCGGTTGCAGATCAGCGCCCAGGGCGAAGTTCGGAAACGGATGCAAGCGGTGGCGATGCCCGACTGGCGGGTCCGTTTGCCGGAGCACCACGAAGGATACATCACGCTGGAAGAGTTCTTGAAGAACAAGGAGCGCTTGGAAAAGAACCGCACGAATGGTGAAGAGACCGTGCTCAGCGGCCCGGCACGCGAAGGCGCGGCTTTGCTGCAAGGGCTGTTGCTCTGCGGTCGCTGCGGCCGGGCTATAACCGTTCGTTACACGACGGGTCACGGTGGCGCTTATCCCATGTATCTGTGCAACTGGGTGCATCGCGAAGGACTCGCCACCAAGGACTGCATGGGCTTCCGTTGTGATGTGCTGGATCCCGTCATCGTGGAGGAGGTGTTAAAGGCCTTGCAGCCCGCCGAACTGGAGCTCGCACTGGCAGCTTTGCAAGAACTAGAAACCCGCGATCAGGCGATCCTGCGGCAATGGCAGATGCGACTGGAACGTGCGGAGTACGAAGCCGCGCTCGCCGAGCGCAGGTATCAAGAGGTCGATCCGGCACAGCGTCTCGTAGCCAGTACCCTGGAGCGTCGCTGGAACGATGCGCTCCTTCAGTTGCAGGACCTCAAGAAGCAAGTTGCGGAAGTTCTGCGGCAAGAAGCTCGCGTGGCCACTCCCGAGCAGAAAGAGAAAGTGCTGGCTCTCGCCCGAGA
>Ga0307476_10000041_pt1 | contig 137106 bp, 105 predicted proteins | sample atmos_gasesECM2C_2_FD_203314 | JGI IMG/M metagenome (GOLD analysis project Ga0307476, IMG submission 203314) | Hardwood forest soil microbial communities from Morgan-Monroe State Forest, Indiana, United States - atmos_gasesECM2C_05 | ecosystem: Environmental > Terrestrial > Soil > Temperate... | reverse complement strand
GGGATGTTTTGGACCGTGCGTGGGGCCAACGCCATCATTGCCCTCCGCTGCTGTAAGCTCAGCGGCAGATTCGAGGAGTATTGGGAGGCCCGAACAGCGTAAACCTCACTTTAAAGTCGTGCACCCCAAAACCTTCCGCTTGAGACTGGCGGGCAGCGTTTCACATGCGGTTCGCAATACCAGGCGCGGAGCGTGCCCACGAATCTTCATCAGATAAGGCACCGTGCCCTTTGCATCATATTTTGCCGTCTCGCGCAGCAGCCAGCCGAGGCCTTTCTGCACCATGTCATCCTGATCGGCGAGCAAAGAGTTCGAGAGCTTCTTGATCTGAGGCAGAAACCTCCTCTGCCTCGTCCCCTGAATCAATGCAACGCAAGCAGCCCTGCGATGCCAGCGATTCGGTGACTTCGCCCAGCGGAACAAGGTTTTTGCCCGCGCCGGCTTCGCTGCCACCAGGGGCGCGATCAGGTAATGAACCAGCCCATCGTGATCGGCCCAACAGCTGATGCGGTCCAGCCATGCTTCGAACAACCTGAATTCGCGGTCGCCGCACCGCATATCGAGCTTCTCCAGCAGGAACACGGCGGCAACTTTTTCTTCCAGCACCGCACCGGAGAAGAGATGGTCAGCCACGCGCACTAGAAAATCGAAATTGTGTTCCTGCAGAATGTCGCGCCGACATCGCCGTACCGCCCGCCGCAGGTCGGCCGTGTACCATCCGTGCGACTTGATTTCTTCTTTGAAGAACCACTGCACTCCGGTTGCGTGCTCGGCGGAGCTGCCGTCCCGCAACGCGCTCCGAATTTGCGCCGCGACGGCGGTTGGCGTGGCCGGAGTCTGTTCCGGGGCGCCCTCGATTCTTGAACTCCGACGCGCCATTTACTTTTCCTCGAAGGTATCGTCGACCCGCACGAGCCGGTCATAGATCCACAGCAGCAGCGTGGTGGCGATGCCCACCGCGATTACCGACCACCAGACCAGTTCAGGCCGGTGCATCTGTTCTCCGAAATGATGCATGAGCCAACCGCTGAATTTGCCGGCAACAAACGATCCGATGCCGAGTGGGAGAAATGCAAATCCCATGTAGGTTCCTTGCTGGCCGGGCGGAGCCAGGCGGGAGATGTAGTCGTAATAGCGCGGTTGTTGCACGATTTCGCCGATCGCAACCACAACCAGCGTTGCCACCGCCATCCAGACTGAGGGATGCACGATCAGCAGGATCCACGCCAGGCTGGAAATCAGCGTTCCCAGCACAATCGCGTGAAACGCATGCAGACGCTTGGTCAGAAAACCGATCACCATGGTGAATGCGATCACGACCAGCGGATCGGTGACCAGAATCAGCTCGGTATCTGCCTTGGGATCGATGAATGCGGAAATGTAGAGCGGCAGCGCGATGAACTCCTGCCAGAAGACGATCCAGTATCCGGTGAAGATGAGCAAGAAGAGCATGAACCGCGGGTTTGAGAGCACAGTGAGGAAATTCTTCCCGACCTGACTGAGAGTTGCCGCCTCGCCCTCCTCGGCTCGTCGCGGCTCTTTGAACAGCAGCAGCACCAGAAAGAGCATGATGAAGACACTCAACGCGGCCAAGCGAAATACATTGGCCACGCTGCCATGCTGGTGTACCCAGGAAGCGAGATATGGTCCCGCGGTGCTCCCGACATTGACCAGTGTGTAATAGATCGAGTATCCGACGGACCGCACATTTTCTTGGGAAGCACGAGCCGTAGTCCCAACCACACTTGGCTTCACCAGTGCAACGCCCAGTGCCGGGAGCATGAGGACGATGGCCACCAGCGTGACCAGCGGCATCGCGTCGCGCAAGGGTGCGAACCAATCCGCGCCGATCGATCCCAGCAGGAAATAGGCGATGCTTAGAATCAGGTACGCGAGCGAAAGTGCTCGCCGGAAGCCAAGCCGGTCGGCAACCGCTCCCCCAATCACGGCCAGGAACCATACCCAGCCGCCGAACATTCCGGTGAGGCTGCTGGCCCGTTCGACATCAAAGTGCAGCCCCTCGTGCAGGTAGCGCGCCAAAACGGCAAACACGGCGTAGTACGAGAGCCTCTCGAAAAGCTCGCTGATGTTCGCGACCCAGAATGGCCGCTCAAATCCGGTGCGAATTTCCTCAAAGCGCTGGGAAAAGGTCAAACTAGCTCCTGGGTTTGTGATCAGCCTAGCCGCGCCCGGACCTGGTCCGCAGTCAGTCCCGCCACGCGAATCACTTTATTGCGGCTGGTCTGGCCGGACGCAATGGTAACGGAAGATCGTGGCACCTTCAAAAGCTTTGCGAAGAATTCGATGCAAGCCTCGTTGGCCCGGCCTTTCTCGGCAGCAGCGGTCAGCGAGACTTTCAAAGCATCGCCGAGTTCTCCGGTGATCGCGTTTTTGTTCGCACCCGGATGGACCTTGATCGCAAACGTCACGCCGACAGCCGACTCGCGGACAGGAATCACCGGTTTCTCCTTCAACGAAAAGGCAGTTTCCAGCAACAGCAGCCCCGCCACCAAAGGGATCTGTGCGTTCGACAACGTGCGCGAGAGCCCAATGCTCGCCATCAACGCCAGGAAGAATGCGAGCATCGAGACATTGCTGGTGATGCAAAACAGTTTCAAGCCCCGCAGGGCGGATCCGTTCTGGATGCGCAGCAGGTTGAGCATTGCCGCAAAGAGCACAGCGAGGTCCGTCCCGAAAATCCAGATGCGCCCGGTGTAGGTCTTGGGGATCAGAAATGAAGCGGCAATGGCCAGAAGAAAAAGGCTTCCCGCGCAGAGCAGGTCAACGAATTTCATGCTTCCTCGGTATTCCGTAGTGCTCCATGTGGTTAAGGCTTAGATCTCTCACCGAAGATAGCCGTACCCACGCGCACGCAGTTCGAGCCTTCCTCGATCGCAATTTCGAAATCGTGCGACATGCCCATGGAAAGTACGTCCATGCGGATCGCGGGAAGGTTGCGCGCGGCAATCGCGTCGCGCAGTTGGCGCAAGTGCCGAAAGAAGGGGCGCGCGCGTTCGGTATCGTCGGTAAAGGGGGGCACGGTCATCAGCCCGCGAAATTCGAGCGCCTCAAAACGCGGGGCCGCCAGCAGCAGTTCTTCCAGTTCCCGAGAATCCGGCGCAACGCCGCTCTTGGCCGCCTCGCCGCCAACGTTGACCTCGATCAGTAAGGCTAGTTTCTTACCCAGATCCTGTGCCGCAGCGTCGAGTTTTTCCGCGAGTTTCGCAGAATCAACCGAGTCCACCGCGTTGAACAACTCTATCGCCTTGCCTGCCTTGTTTGTCTGCAGGTGCCCGATCAGGTGCCACTCAGCTCCAGCCAGACCGGCGAGCGCGCCAGCCTTGGCGGCAAACTCCTGCACGCGATTTTCCCCGAACAACCGCAAGCCCGCAGTGTAGGCTTCGCGAATGCGCTCCGGAGGATGAGTTTTCGTCACCGCCATCAGCGCGACGCCTCCAGGCGAACGGCCCGCTCGCCGCGCCGCGGCCTGGACGCGTGCGCGAATTGCCGCAACGTTTTCGGAAATGGACATAAGAACCGTAAAACCACGAAGGACACGAAGTTGCACGAAGGCTCCGATACGTCCCTCGTGTTCCCTCGTGTCCTTGGTGCTCAAGAGCTTACATGATCGCCGTCGGCGGGGCCGGTTCATCGGGGCTGCCGGCGTTGGCTAGGGGGACGCGCACCATAGCAAGTATCAGCACCACGAACGCGGCCAGTGCGGCCCAGATGGAAGGGGTCCAATGAACCAGAGTTACATCTTTACCAGAGCCCACCAAGCCGGCGATTACCAAGCCGCACAGCGCCTCTCCAGCAATCAGCCCAGAGGCCGTCAGCACGCCTGCGTTGTCTACACGTGCCTTCTGCGCGTCGTTGTAACCGCGCCGGTCGCGCAGTCTGTCGGTCATCCAGCGAATGACGCCGCCTACAAAAATCGCAAACGTCGTGCCCAGCGGCAGATACATGCCCACCGAAAACAACATGACGCTCTTTACTTCAATCATGATCATGGCGATGCCCAACAGAATTCCAACCACCACCAGCGGCCAAGCCATTTCCCCGCCTACGATTCCTTTCGACAGCATGGCCATTAATCCGGCTTGCGGCGCTGAGAGCGCGGGACTGCCGAAGTGATACGCCTTATCTAGCACGGCAAGGGGAACGAAGAGCACCAGTGACGCCACCACAATTCCCAGCAGATCGCCAATCTGCATCTTAGCGGGAGTGCCGCCCAGGATGTGTCCGACCTTGAGGTCTTGAAGCATTTCGCCGGCGACGGCGGAAGAAACACAAACCACCGCTGCTACGCCCAGCACGGCCGCAACTCCTCCGGTGCCGGAAACTCCCAGAGCTACCATCAGCAGGGCTGCGATCACCAGAGTGCAAAGAGTCAGCCCTGACACGGGATTGTTCGAGGAACCGATCATTCCAACCAGGTTTCCTGACACGGCGGCGAAGAAAAATCCCACGACGATCATGATGCCGGCCGCGACCAGCGAACCGGACAAGACTTTGGAGCTCGAAAGCGATCCAGCCCCGCTGATGAAATAGTAGTAGAGCACGATCATTGCGACGAACACCACGGCCACGCCCGCAAAGATGACCTTGGCAGGCAAATCCCGCTCGGTGCGGTTGGTTGCGGTGTGCGCGGTGGCTGACTTTTTCAGATCGGAAACGGCCCGGCCCATTCCGACCGCGAGTTGCTTGCGCATCTTGAATAACGTGTAGGACGCGCCCACCAGCATCCCTCCCACCGCGATCGGGCGCACGATCGAATAGTAGATCGCGCCGGCCAGTAAGCTCCACGGAATCGTCTGGCCAGCCGGTTGCGCGGCCTGCAGGTAGGGGCCAATCGTAAAGGTCAGAAGGGGAACCAGCAGTCCCCATGCCAGCACGCCGCCGGCAAAATTCAACGCCGCCAACCGTGGGCCAATGATGTAGCCCACGCCCAGATATGCGGGGCTAATGTCGGGCGCGGTAAAAATGGTGGCACCGCCGGTCACCGTGGTGGCGACATTGGGATTCGTGCTGGTGCGCAGCAGCAGCTTCTTTCCTAGCGCGCTGATGCTGACGGGGAACGTATTGTTCGCGGAAAACACGTTGACGGCGCCCAGCAGGTACATGAATCCGCCAAAGCCCATGTTGGCGAACAGAATCTTCGCCGCTTTGGCTCCTTGCTGTCCGGCTTTGTGAATCTCGGAGGCGGCGACTGATTCTGGATAGGGCAACTCCGGATCTTCCACCATGACGCGCCGTAAGAGTGTCACAAACAGAATGCCCAGTGTGCCGCCGATCAGCATCAGGGCAACGGCTTGCCAATAATGGTCGGCAGTTAGGCCCGTCCAAAGTCCCGCCATAACAAATGCCGGAATGGTGAATACCGCACCAGCCGCCACCGACTCGCCGATCGAACCCACGGTCCGGGCTATGTTCTCCTCCAGAAGCGAGCCCTTCATCAACCGCAGCAGGGCCATGCCGATCACCGCCGCGGGATAGGTCGCCGCAATCGTCATGCCGGCCTTCAGTCCAAGGTAAGCGTTGGCCGAGCCGAGAATCGCGGTCATCACCAGTCCGATCAGCAGCGCCCGGAAGGTGAATTCCTTCATCTCCATGGTTTCGGGAACGTAGGGTGTGTGCTTCTTGGCAGGAAGATCGGTGACGGTGCTGCTCATACGAGGAATCCTTTAGACGTGGGATGGAAGCAAGTCCGTATGCGTTGCCTTGTCGAACGTATTCAAAACACGGGAACGGCGCACGTTAGCACGCGGCAAGGGCGCGTGACAAGTAGGCATTCGACCTTGCAGAGGTTCGGAGTCTGATCCTGAAACTGAGCAATCCGCGCGCGTTGGTCGCCGCTTACTAAAGGCCGTACGCGCTTTTCAGGACGTCTCCCGCCTTCTTGCCCGTACCCTTCCACGATTGCTTGTCGTAGTAGTAATACCAAGGCACACCAGGAAAATAGGTGTTTAGCATGGGGCTGCACATTTTAGGGCACGGGATTCGCTCTGAGAATATCTGCAACACTTGAAGCTCGCGCTTAGAGCGGAACCAGTCGGCTGCGAGCATTTCCGAATGAAACCCGACTTCGGCATCGGGGGTCTGGGCAGGTCCGAATCGTCGATTCAACTCTGCAATCGTCGTGTTCAGGTTGATCTGAATGTTCTGCGCGCCCGACCTGTCAGTGTATAGCCACGCAGTAACATTGAAGCCAACAAGGAACCTAGCGCTCGTGAGGGGCGGAGAATGGCGCAAACGGAATTGCAACGCTGCTTGGGGCAAACGCGCATCGCATGGTGTGGCGAAGGGCGGTCGGGAGGATGGAAGCTTCGGCATGTTGCCCTCTGAGCAAGCGATAATGATACTAGATCTCCGTGCGTTCCTGACTGTTCGGCCAAGCGAACCGGGCCTGCGGTCTCACTCGTACCACCTCGCTCCCCGATCCGTTGCATCGCCGGCCAGGTAACCCTTCCCCGCGGCGGGTGTAGAATAAAGGCAATTGGTATCCGCCGCCTTTCGTCGTTCGTCAAACCTAGTTCGACAACCCGAGGTGCAGTAATGAGCGACTCCCCCGATCGTCCTTTCGTCCCGCCTTACCATTGCCGCGATTGCGGCAGCGACGTAGGCTTTCGCTCGCGGCGGCGTACCTTCACGGAACGCTATCTTCTACCCCTATTACTTCTAATGCCGGTGCGCTGCGGAGAGTGTTTCCGGCGCGACTACCGACTGATCTTCACGCCCGTGCGCGACCGGCTCTCAGAGACGCCAAAATTCATGCCGGGCAAGGCGCCGGCTACGTCTGACCGGCACGTTGCCTAGCAGCCGCGTTCGCCGCTATACTGAGTACAGGTCTGGCCGCGGCGGGCCTCCGCCGCGGGTACAAGGAGGCCGTCTTCAGCAGTAGTGAGGACCGAATCCGGGCTAGCGGGGCCAGGGTTGAAGTGGCGAGGCGTTCTGTTGCGTTTCAAACGCCCCCCTCCTGGATCCAACGAGCTTGGGCTGGCCGGGCTGCTGAGAGCCTTTTTTCGGTTCTGTTCCCCTCCGACTGCCGGATTTGTGGCGAGCCCCTGCTAAACATTTCCCGCCTGCCGGTGTTCCCGCGATGCCTGGACCAAATGCAGCCCGTGCGCGGGAAGGTTCGCTCGATCTGCGGGGAGCGCGTGTTGTCCGCGTACGCAGAGCGCGAGACAGACGGTTTGCGGCGTCGTCCGGTTTGCCGCCGTATTGATCGCCCTTTTACCCGTGCGACAGCCTACGGAAGCTACCAGGGCGGGTTGCGCGAACTCGTCCATTTGCTGAAATACGACGGGATACGCCCGGCGGCCAATGTTCGAGGACGCATGCTGGCGGAGGCCGTCGCTGCGATCGAGCCTTCGTTTGGGCAGGCCAAGGTATTGGTGATTCCGGTGCCGCTTTACCAGGGAAAACGCCGAGATCGCGGTTTCAACCAGCTGGAACTGATTGCTCGCGCGGTGAGAAGTCATCCTACGCGCGAGCGCTTCGAAGTAGTCCCCGACATTCTCGAGCGCACGCGCGACACGCGCTCGCAGATTAGCATGACCAATCACCAGCGCCGGGAAAACATGCGAGGAGCCTTCGCTTTGCGGCGTGCCGGAGAAGTCACTGGCCGCGAAGTGCTTGTGGTGGAGGATGTTTACACGACCAGCGCCAAGGCTTCGGAATGCGCGCGGGTGCTGCGCAAAGCCGGGGCGTCAGCGCTCTGGGTAGCGACGGTGGCGCGCACGCTGAAACTGGCATCGAAGTATGCAGAGATCGAGCCGGATGGGCCTGAAGCGACTGTACCGTCGAAAGAGGAAGAAATTCCGCTGGCGAAAGCTGCAGGTAGCTAGGACTGGCGGGCCGCCGGCCCCTGAGGGGCTGAAGCTATGTCACACAGGATGGAACACGAGGCAGGATCAACATCCCGGCATGCCGCCGGCTTGTTCGCGCCGGCGGCGGCAACTCACCGCCCTGGCGACGGTCATGCTCTGCTCGCTCCCGTCCTGGTCCTGAACGCCTCCTATGAGCCCATCAACGTCTGCGCCGCCCGCCGCGCGCTGGTCCTCGTTCTCAAGGGCGTGGCCATGACCGAAGAAGAGAATGGACACTTCCTGCACTCGGCGCGGGTAGCGATGCGCCTGCCTTCAGTGATCCGCTTGCTCGAGTACCGCCGCATTCCGCACCAGAGCCGCGCGCTGTCGCGCAAGAACATCCTGCTGCGCGACCGCAATACCTGCCAGTATTGCGCCATGGTACTGCCTTCGAGCGAACTGACGCTGGATCACGTGATTCCGCGCTCTCGCGGAGGCTCATCCACGTGGGAGAACCTGGTGGCCTGCTGCCATCCCTGCAATCGCCGCAAGGGCAATCAGTTTCCTGCGGAAGCCGGCATGAAGCTGATGCGCGAGCCCCGCGCCTTCAACCTCCACACCAGCCGCCACATCATGCGGCTGATGGGACGGTCGGATGATAAGTGGCGGAAGTACCTGTTCTACTGAAGCCTCAGTGGTGCAGCGGTTTGTCCCTGCGAGGCTAGACGTCTCTGGACTCGGGTCGGCGCGTGGATGCTTGCCGGCCGCGATGACATCCCCGAAACCCAATAAATACAATTATTTACATCGCATAAGACTGATCGCCTTTAGAAAGATAGCAGCCGCATCAGGAGGTTCTGTCATGCGCCACCCTGCATTGCTCGGCCTGCTCCTCCCTGTCCTTCTTACCGCAACCTAATCTTGGGCGCAGAGCCCGATGTGCATCATGTCGGCGAGACTATTTCGGTTGTGGATTATCGTTGTTCGGTTTCTTCTGATCCGGCGGCTTCTCACCCTTGGGAATCTCTTTGCCTTCGTAAAGAATCTTCACGTTGGTGCCGAAGCGCTTGTAGTCTTCGTACTTTACGATCTCCCTGATGCGAACGTCTCCCATCTTGAAGTGCAGTTCGTCGTCGGCCTTGGTGTAGACCGGAAACCAGTACGCGCCGTCGATCTGCTGCCGCCAGGTGGTGAACTTGGGGAATAGATTCTCTTCATCGCCGCGCTTCTTGCGGATGTCGGGCACGGTCTTGCCGTAGGTTTTCACGATCTGGAAGTCGTGGTTGTCGACCCAGACGCGTCCCTGAAAGTAGCGTTTCTTGCCCACGATCTCCTTGGGCGCGACGTCGAAGACATAACAGTGCAGTTCGTCTTCCTGTTGCTGCCCGACGTAGAGGATGTTGTATTCCGGCAGGTCCTGCTCAGTCAGAACGAAGGGCAGCTTGTGGCGGATGTCCTCCATGTCTTCCTGCGACATGTAGATTTTCGTGAGGCTCGACGAAGGCGCGAAAACCACGTTCTCCATGCGCTTACCCTTGTCGTTGAAAATCACGTCGAAGACTTCGTGATACTCGCCGTCCACGGTGTCGCCGTCGACGGTCTGGACCTTCACGTCCTGGCGGTAGGTGTACTGCTCGCGCGCTTTGGCAAACTCGGTCTCTTTGGCCGCGAAGCGCTTGATGATTTCGTCCGGGGTCGTACCTTCTGGAGGAGTGTTCAGAAGCGGACCTTCCTGGGCCGCGACCGGCAACAGCGTCAGCCCACAGGCGAGTAGAGTCAGACAAAGAAAACGGCGGAGCAGCAAATTCATAATCTCTAGTTTATCGAATCGGGACGATCCTGTGGAGACTTGCCTGCCGGCAAGAGGTAGACCGCGGCGACCCTCCCTCCAACCCCTCTCCGCTCAGCGAGGCCGGAGGGGAGGGTGCTGCAGTTCTGCCTTGTAGTTGGATGCGGCGGACGTTGAAGGGTTGCCGGACCAACCCTGTCAGCCTGAGCGAAGCGAAGGACCTATGGAGCTGGCCGGGGAGTGCATAGGTCCTTGGCGGCAAAAGACGCCGCTCAGGATGGACAAGGCAAGGGGCGCAAAACTGGAAGCCAGCTCTTCCCGCCTGCTACACTCATCCGTTTGCCGCAGGAGGCCCTGCATGCGCCGTTTTTTTCTCTTTCTATTTATTCTTGCTTCGACAATTCCGACCGCAGCCCAGGCCAAGCATCCCTTTACCTTCGAAGACATGATGAAGCTGAAGCGCGTGGGCGAGCCCGAGGTCTCGCCGGATGGCAAGTGGGTGATCTTCAGCGTGGTCGATGTCGATCTTGAAGCGAATGCCAAGACGCCGCACATCTGGGTCGTGCCCACGGCTGGCGGTCAGGAGCGCGAGATCATCGCCGATCAGGATGCGGATCGTCCGCGCTGGGCGCCGGATGGTAAGCGGTTTGCGTTTTTGTCTACGAAGGAGGTTGGCTCGCAAGTGTGGATCGCTGAATTCAACGGCGTGGATGGAACCGTGACGGGCAAACGGAGGCTGACCGCGATTCCAACCGAAGCCGGCGGAGAATTGTGGTCGCCGGACGGGAACAAGATTCTGTTCACGTCGGACGTCTATCCTGCATGCAACTCCTCACCGGACCCGGAGGAATTTTGTAACGCCATGAGGCTGGACGCACAAAAGGAGTCGAAGGTCACAGCGCAGATCTTCGATCATCTCCTCTACCGCCATTGGAATGCATACAAAGAGGGGAAGAGAACACACATCTTTGTCGTTAGCTCTGACTTGGTGCTGGAAAATACTCAATCCACAGGGAAACCTCAGCCACCTGACCATTCGCACTATCACGACCTCACGCCCGGCGACTACGACGCGCCCGTGTTCTCGCTCGGTGGCCAGGATGACTATGCCTTCTCTCCCGACGGACGGGAGATATGCTACACCTCGAATCACGACAAGAATCCGGCGGCTACCACCAACAACGATCTGTGGATCGTCCCGGTCAGCGGAGGGCCCGCCAAGAACATCACCGCCGATAATCCCGCCAGCGACTCAACGCCGCTCTATTCGCCCGATGGCCGCTACATCGCCTACCGCGCCCAGCAGCGTCCGGGATACGAGAGCGACCGCTTCCAGTTGATGCTGTACGACCGCAAGACGGGAGAGAAGAAAAATCTAACCGAGCCCTTCGATCATTGGGTCGGCACATTCACGTGGGCGCCTGATTCCAAGGGGATTTACTTCGCCGCGGAACACTTGCGCCATTCGCTAATCTATGCGTTGGGAGGGGTGTCATCTGACAAGAGTTCAATGAGCTACGCCCGTTCCCTCGTTGGAGGCTTCGACGATGACCTAACCCTGACGCCTGACGGCAAGACGCTGGTGTTCACTCGCATGTCGATCAGGGCACCGATTGAAGTTTTCGGAGCCGATGCTACTGCCGAAGGGTGCCCGGCAAGGACCGGTGACGTAGACAAGGGAAAAGAGAGTTGTTCGTTGAGCAAAGATTGGCCGCTCACTCACGTGAACGACCAATTGCTCTCGCAAATAAGCATGTCAGAAGTAGAGCCGTTTTGGTTCAAAGGTGCTCACGGGGACGATGTCGAGGCCTCTCTCGTCAAGCCGCCGAATTTTGATCCCGGGAAGAAATATCCCGTGAAGTTCCTCATCCACGGCGGGCCGCAGGGGGCGTGGGGAGACGACTGGAGCTATCGCTGGAATCCCGAACTGTTTGCGGCCAACGGATACGTCGTCATCATGATCAACTTCCACGGCTCGACCGGCTACGGACAGAAGTTTATCGACGCCATCAACGGCGACTGGGGCGGCGCTCCCTTTGAAGACCTGATGAAGGGCCTCGACTACGCGGAGAAGACTTATCCGTTCATCGACCAGGACCGCGAATGCGCGCTGGGCGCCAGCTACGGCGGATATGCCATCAACTGGATCCTCGGCCACACCGACCGCTTCAAGTGCCTGGTGTCACACGACGGCATGTTCAACGCGGAGTCTGCCTGGGGCACGACCGAAGAACTGTGGTTCAACGACTGGGAGTTCAAAGGCACGCCTTATGACAATCGCGCGAGCTATGAGAAGTGGTCCCCGCACCAGTACGCGAAGAATTTCAAAACGCCGACGCTGGTGATCCACGGCCAGCGCGACTACCGGCTCGACGTGAGCGAAGGCTTCCAGCTCTTCACCACGCTGCAAATGGAAGGCGTGCCGTCGAGAATGCTTTACTTCCCAGACGAGGGTCACTGGGTGCTGAAGCCGCAGAATTCGCGGCTGTGGTACAAGACGGTGAATGACTGGGTCGATCAGTGGACGAAGAAATGACTCAGAAACGAACGTAAAGGCGCTGCTTGCTGGGTCTTGCCGGCAGCCGGTGCCGCTGGCCCAGACGTTGCAAGCGACGTCTCTACTAAGGAATTCGAGATGAATAACACAGCCGAGCTTGCACAAAAGACCTCAATTGCGCCAATGCTTTCTGTTCGCAAGGGAGCGCGGGCGGTCGAGTTCTACAAAACGGCGTTTGGGGCGCGGGAATTGTTTCTCATCGAAGCTCCGGATGGTGCCGTGGTGGCGCAGTTGGCGGTAGGGCGGTCCGACTTCTGGGTTGCCGATGAGTCTCCGGAGCATCTCAACTTCAGCCCCGAGACTCTTGGCGGTGCCACGGTGCGGATGGTGATGGTGGTTGAAGATCCGGATGCGGCCTTTGCGCAGGCGGTCGCTGCCGGAGCAACCGTGGTCCAGCCCGTTGTCGACCAGCCCTATGGTTGGCGCGTGGGACGAGTGGTCGATCCTTTCGGACATCACTGGGAAATCGGCAAGCCCTTACCACAAGGCGGTTAGTCCCGGATGGCGTCGACCCGGTCCCAATTCCCATCAGGTTGCTGCGCTCTTTTTTCATCTCAAGCGGCGCGCGAATCCGAAAGTGGCCGCGCAACGGGAGGCGACTTGGTGCTGCTGGTGGAGGCCGGCGGTGCAACGAACGGCAGCGGGTAATCGAGTGACGCGTTAATCGCGGCGGTAACCGCCACGTCCGCTTCGAGCGCCCGACCAGCGGCCGACCCATTGAGAGATGGTCAGGTCTTCACCGGGGATGACTCCGCGGATGGCTTGTTCGATATGGAACGTGACAGCTACGGTTTCCTCCGACTGGCCGTCGGCCGCAGCGGGCAGAAAAATTAGAAACGAAAACGCGAGCCGACAGGCACAGCTTCTCCCCAACACAAGGTGGCCTTTCAATGGGGTGTGCGCTCGGAGGACGCCGGCCGGGACGCCGGGAAACACTAAAGGCTAGTCCCAACCGGCGAAAAAATCAGTGACAGATGTCACAACGGCCTGTGGATAATTGGACTCATACCCGGCGATGCAGACAAATACGAGTCTTAAGGCGCGGGCGGTACGGCAGATGGCCACGACGCTGGCGGTTCTGGCCTCGATATTGTTTCTATCCGCGGGCTCATTGCGGTTCTGGGCGGCTTGGCTGTTGGTGGGGTTGCAGGCGGGACTCTGGACATTCTTCTTCGTTGATTTTCTGAAGCATGATCCGCATCTGCTGGAGCGACGGCTGCAGACTGACGAGAATGAGCCGACGCAACAGGTATTCCAAAAATTATTCAAACTAATTTTGATTCCAGCATTCATCCTGACGGGCTTGGACTTCCGCTGGGGATGGTCGCGGGCATGGCTTGGTCCGGTTCCTGTCGGAGTGGTTGTAGCCGGGCAGGTCGTGGTCGTGGCGGGATATTGTCTGGTGTTCTGGGTGATGAAGACGAATACTTTTGCAGCCAGCACAATTCAGGTGGAGGCAAAACAAACGGTGATCCATGGCGGCCCCTATGCGTTGGTGAGGCATCCGATGTACTCCTCCATGTCTGTGACAGTGCTAGCGGTGCCGCTGGCGCTTGGATCCTACGTCACATTACCGGTGTTTGCGTTGCTGGTGCCGCTGCTGGTCTATCGACTGACTCATGAGGAGCGCACCCTGCGGCGGGACCTGCCGGGCTACGAGGATTACTGTGAGAGGACTCGCTTTCGGCTGGTGCCGTGGGTGTGGTAAGCACGCAGAAGTTGTTTCCTCCACCGATTGCGCCGAGGAAGCGGCTGCGGTCGGAAACCGTCCATCGTTCCCGCGCAAATCTTTAGCGTTGCGGCCAACATAGGCACTTGAAAGTGTCTGGAGTGTCCCGTGGTTCTCTTGTAAGCAAGGTAATAGAAGGACGCTGCGACAAGGAGATGGCTACCGACACCGACTGTCGCTTCCGCACCGCTGAGGTAGGTGGCAGGATTGGCGAATTGTGTGCTGAATCTTCCCTGCGAGATCCAACTCACGTCCATATTCATGGCCAGCCGCGCGGAAACGTCGAGTTCATCCCAACTCTGAAAGTCGGATAAGCGCGTGGCCGCACTTTGGCCGGATGCCGACAGCGAAATGATTGCGTGGAAACACAGAGCCAGGGTAGCTGCTCGCATCGCCTCGCGCCGGCTTCGGGTGGTTAGGCGGTTGTGCTTACAAACGAGCCATCTCGTAAAGGATCCCGATTGCCTGTTGCGCCTGGGCATGGCGGAAATCTCCGGCCAACTCGCCCGCGAGTGTCATGACGGAAGTCGTGGTCGCGCCGGCCTTGGCGATCCGCAGCAGGGCCGCCTGTTCGGTACGCTCGCTCATGCCTCCGCAGGCATCGAGAACCACGTAGACTCTGTAACCCTGATCGGAAGCGGTAAGCGCAGGAAGTTGCACGGCAAGCTCGGTGGCAACACCGGAAATGAGTAGTGTTTTTCGCCCGGTGGCTTTGATCGCAGAAACGATCTCCTCGTTCAGAAATGAGTCGCAGGTGGTGCGGTGATGGATAGGAATATCGCCAAGACCTTCTGCAATTTGGGGAATGATTCTTGCTGGAGATCCGTCCTCGCCCCGAACACCGGATACGATCGCGGGAATGCCAACAAGCCTGGCGAGCTTGGCTAGCCCTCGCACGCCGGTCTTCAGGCGATCGGGAGGGATGGTCTTGCTGAGTTCGAAAATCCCTGACTGAAGATCAGCGAATAAAATGACGGCATCCTGCGGGTCGATTCTTGACTTCGATGGGGTCATAAATAGCGAGTCCTTTTGGGGTTAGATGCAAGTGTCAATGTCAATGCTTCTCGGCGGGGGTTGAGGTAAGCCTGGCGACGCGTGTGTGCCACGTTCTGTGAGAAAGTCTTTCTCTTCTTGCAGAACGCGGAAGGAGAATCTGGTCTCACGAGCGAGCATGACTGCGCCGGCGATCGTGGCGAAGACTCCGAGTGTGCCTGCCAGAAAGGCCAGCGCAAAACTGAACGAGACTCCCGACTCGATCCTGGCGGAAACGACCACAGCGCCGACGAGCGACACCAATGTGCTTGCCACAAAGCCGGCGACTGCCGTGTAGAAGCCCGTCAGCGCTCTGACGATCTGCAACGTGCGAGTCTCTGCTGCTTCCAACTGACGGACGCGCAGATGCATTTCGCCTTCCTCCAGCTCCCCGTTTCTCTCGATCACTTCTGCCAGTTTGTGGACACGACCGATGGCTCGGCCATAGCGGTTGCCGGTGCCGAACCGCAGCACGCACGAGGCATTGGTCAAAACCGCGGGAGCGGAGATGAAAGTCAGGATTGCGGACAGATTCGTTGGGAAACCCACTTCAATACTCCTTCGGAACCGGCACCGCAGGCCGCTCGAGAGGGTAAAATGTCCCCACGGGCGGGGCCTTCGGCAGCGTTGCTCGAAGGTAAACTGCAGCCCACCGGTGTGGGAAGTACGCACAATTTTGTAAGCCAGTCCCGGCTTGTTAGTCCGGCGAGCGAGGGGTGGGGTCATGAAGAATCATTTCGGATGTCCCGTGCAAGCCACCTCGAATGTGATCGCAGGGAAATGGAAGGTGCTGATTGTCTGGCACCTTTCTTTCGGCTCCCGACGGTTTGCGGAGATACGCGATCTGCTGCCGGGAGTCAGCGAGAAGGTGCTCACCGCACAGTTGCGGGAATTAGAACACGACGGGGTCATCCGCCGTTTGGTCACCGAGACCGTTCCGCCGCGTGTGGATTACATGTTGAGCGATGCGGGCAGCGAACTCATCCCAGTCATGGAAGCGATGTGCGGTTGGGGCACAAAGCATCTCGGAGTTCCACCAAGCATTCCCCGAATTCCAGCCAAAGCTGTTTAGGCAGCCAGGCGCGCCTATCTGGTGCCGCTCGAGATCCGAGCCGAACTCGTGTCCACGATCCGGGCGCGCATTCGTTTCCCCTGTTCGGGCAGGAAGACAAGCGTGCCCATGTCCAAGCAACGAAGTTCATCATTTCCCCAACGGGCACGCATGAGGCCAGTCACCGAGTGAGAGTTCAGGCCCAACAGCAGATGGCCCAACTCGTGCGCCATAACGCTGCCGAGGATTCGGTCGACGCCCTGGCTCGAGGTGGCGCCGAACTCCTGCGCGCGCTTCCAAAACACGTCGGCATAGCGGCCCCGTCCATCGGATCCAAGAAAGGCTACGCCGAAGGCGTCGCTGGAGACGGTGGAAACATGAGAACTGATCCTGAGGACGAAGTCGTCGGGTCCGTAGCTCTTTGTGCAGGCGGGATCGCCATCGCCGTCCGACGCATTCGCGCGGGTACAGTCGATCCATGCAATATCTACTCCGGAAATGGAGAAGATCTTCTGTGCCTGCTGCTCGGCGCGGACTAGAAGCTGACGGGAAACCGGGATATCGGAAAAGACAGAAACAGTGATCTGTGGATTCTGCCCGAAGCTGGCTGGCGCAAATCCGAGAAGGCCGAGGACGGTGACGGCAGACAGAACCACTGCCTCGAACGCTCGATCGATGACCTTTCCCCTTCCCACGGTAGGGCGAGCATCGGGGCAGCGGGCGCGTACCTCAACGGTTTGCGGGTAACCTGCAAGTCATGTCCGGGTGACGAAATAAATCTCTTTGCGTCAAATAGTTAGGCGCGAGCATCACTCACTGCGAGAGGCTCGCATTTTGATAAACTGCGGGCATTGCAGGTGGGGAACATGGCGGTTGCCGGCGCGAATGGGGCGCGTTCCATTCAGTTTGGGACTTTCGAAGTCGACCTGCGGGCGGGCGAGTTGCGCCGCAACGGTTCGAGGGTAAAGCTGCAGGAACAACCTTTTCAGGTTCTGACGCTCCTGCTAGAGCAGCCGGGCGAGGTGGTCACTCGCGAAGAAATACAAAAGAGACTGTGGCCGGTCGATACCTTCGTCGATTTCGATCACAGCCTGAATGCAGCGATTCGCCGGCTGCGGGATGCTTTAGGAGACTCGGCAGAAAATCCTCGGTTTGTAGAAACCGTGGCCCGACGCGGCTACCGGTTTGTGGCGCCGGTCAACGGCGCGAGCGCAGCGGTCGCTACTCCCGTCGTTCCTCAACTTCCCGAGACTGCCATCGAGCCCAAGCGGCGCCGAATCGTGATATCGGTTCTGATTTTGTTGATTGGAGCGATCGGTGGAGCGATCGTCGCCAATTGGCCTCACCCGCCCGCGCAGATCAGGCAGCGGAGGCTGACAGCCAATCCCGAGGACCATCCCGTGCTCGGGGCGGCGATTTCGCCCGACGGCAAATACCTCGCATTTTCCGACAACACGGGTTTCTACCTGCGGGAGACCGAGAGCGGCCTCGTTCATGCACTGTGGCTTCCCAAGGGCTTCTCGCCCGAACCGACGGCATGGTATCCGGACGGGATCCGTTTACTCGTCACCTTGGTGGAGGCGCCAACCGCCCCTCAAAGCCTGTGGGAAATCTCGATCGTGGGTGGGTCGCCCCACAGACTTATCGACGATGGGCGACAGGCGGCGGTTTCGCGTGACGGTTCCCAGATCGCTTTCATCCGAGGCCCGAAACTCGCGGAGGAACTGTGGGTCATGCAAGCCGATGGAGAGCGACCGAGGCGGCTGCTTGGTGGACAGCGGTCCATGTACGGTGCGCCTGCCTGGTCGCCGGACGGGCAGCGTATCGCCTTTACCAACGGCGGCTATGCGCCGGCAAAGTTCGAGGTGACCACGAATATTGGCATCCTCACCCTCAGCAACGGCCATCAAGAGACGATTCTGCCTTCGGCCAGCCGCCACGCCTTGATGCATACCGAGACCGACAGCGGGCATCTTGGTCCAGGCCTGGTGTGGACCAGGGACAACCAACTGATCTACTCAGTGTCTGAGCCCAGGCCCAATCAGCCGGACTCGAATCTGTGGTCGATGCAGCTCGATTCGCGTGGACACATTACCGGAACACCGGTGCGCCTGACCGCTACGCCCGATGATGTTGCCGCGATCAGCGCAACCGCGGATGACAAGCGAATCGCGTATATGAAGTATTCGCTGAATCCGGACGTCTACATTACGGAAATGAACGCGGACGGAACGCGACTCGGCCCCCAGGATCGGTTGACGCTGGATGAGCGCAGGGACTATCCGTTTGCCTGGACGCCGGACAACAAAACAGTTTTGTTCGCATCGGATCGCGATGGGCTCTTCCACGTGTTCAAACAGCGGATCGATCAATCCATTCCCGAGCTGTTGGTTGGGGGCAACGAAGCGGCGATGACCCCGAGGCTGACGCCGGATAATTCCACCATCCTCTATGTGATCTGGCCGAAACTGGGCCAGGACAGTCTGGAGAGTCAGTTGATGGGGGTACCGCTTTCGGGCGGGCCGCCGCGATTGGTCCTGGAGCGCAGCGGGTTGGGCAACATGCAATGCGCTCGGCTCCCGTCGACCTTATGCCTTTATGACACGCGCAGCCAAACGGAAATGTCATTCTTCCGCTTCGACCCGGCCACCGGCAAGAGCGAGGAACTTCCTCAACTCAAGATCAAGGACGAACCTGCCTACGCGTACAACTGGAGTTTGTCTCCCGACGGCAAGACTCTGGCGACTGCAAAACGAGAGGGCGTGCAAAAAGACCCGAGCATTACTCTCTCCTCCCTGGAAGACGGCAGCAAGCGCACAGTGACGGCGCAGGCCTGGGCTGGAATCAGCAGCATCGATTTTGCCGCCGATGGACGCAGCCTTTTTGCGCCGGCCTACACCAACGCCGGAAAGTGGGCGCTGCTGAACATCGATTTGGAGGGGAACACCCGTACCATGCTCGAAGATACCGACATGCTCGGCTGGGCGATTCCGGCGCCCGACGGCAAGCATCTGGCCTTCTGGAAGGCGCGCGGAACATCGAACGTGTGGATGCTCGAGCGCAATTAGCGCAGCCAGGCTGGCCGTGGGCAAAGTGGCACTCGGTCGGCCGGCTCCTGTCGGACCTGTGTAGGCCGTGGATGGATTTAAGAAAGGTGTACTCCAGCGTCCCCCGTTTGACTTGGCTTCCCCCGCTCCCTAAGATGGCCACCAGAACACCGACTCAGGCCCAAGGCTGATCTTGGGCATTCCATCGCTCAAAATCAAAACATGATCGGCCAAATCGTCTCTCACTACCGGATTGTAGAAAAGCTGGGGGGCGGCGGGATGGGCGTCGTCTACAAGGCCGAAGACACGGAACTGGGCCGATTCGTGGCGCTCAAGTTCTTGCCGGAAGAAGTTGCCCAGGATCCCGGAGCCCTGGAACGCTTTCGCCGCGAGGCACGCGCGGCCTCAGCACTGAATCATCCCAACATTTGCACGATCTATGAAGTCGGACAGCACGACGGCCATCCGTTTCTCGCGATGGAATTTCTGGATGGTGTGACGCTGAAGCATCGGATCGGGGGGCAGCCGATGGAGAGCGAGGAACTGCTGGCGCTGGCCATCGAGATTTCCGACGCGCTGGAGGCGGCCCACGGTCAGGGTATCGTGCATCGCGATATCAAACCGGCGAATATCTTTGTCACCAAGCGCGGGCGGGCGAAGATTCTGGATTTCGGACTAGCCAAGGTGATGTCCGCAGGGCTCGGGGACGGCCAGATCGCATCGGCTGAGGAGCGGACGTTATCGGCTGATGCGCCGCACCTTACGAGTCCCGGCACAGCGATCGGAACGGTGGCTTACATGTCGCCGGAGCAGGTTTTGGGTAAGGAAGTGGATGCCCGCACGGATCTGTTCTCGTTCGGAGTCGTGCTGTACGAAATGGCGACCGGAGTGTTGCCCTTCCGCGGCGACACGTCCGGAGTGATCTTTGATTCGATCCTCCACAAGGTGCCGGCGGCCCCGGTACGACTGAACGCGGACCTCCCGCCCAAGCTGGAAGATCTGATCGTCAAGGCACTGGAGAAGGATCGCGAAGTTCGCTACCAGTCGGCGGCCGAGTTGCGGGCTGACCTGAAACGCATCAGGCGCGATACCGAGTCGCAACTGCTAATTCCAGCTCCCGAGCCAGCTCGGCCGTCGCGCGGGCGAATTCGCGCACTCCTGATGCTCGCACTGGCGGCATTGCTGGTCGCCGGCCTAGTCATTGTTGGGGTTCGCCTCCATAACCCGAGCGCGCGCTCTCAGCAAACCGGCAACGGCCCCACACAGTCGTCGCCACAAACCATCGCGGTGCTTCCTTTTCGCGACCTATCGGCTTCCAGCAGCGACGGTTGGGCCATTGGCATCACCGACGCGATTATCAGCCGTCTCACCTCCTTACAGAACCTCGCGGTGCGGCCGACCACGTCGGTTTTGAAGTATGCGAAGGAAACGCCAGAACCGGTGGAGGTAGCCAAGGCATTAAGTGTGGAAAGCGTGCTGGAAGGGACGTACCAGCGTTCTGCGGGTGTCGTCCGGGTGACCGTGCAATTGATCGACGGGCGTACCGGAACTACCAAGCGGTCGCAACGCTACGATCTAAAGAGTGCGGACATACTTAGCTTTGAGGATGAGGTCGCAACCAAGGTTGTGGAAGGGTTGCAAATCGAAGTTTCGCCGACCGAACAGAAATCGATCCAACAGCCGGTGACCACGAGTGTGGACGCTTACAACGACTACCTGCAGGCGCGCTTCTATCAGAACGAATATCTCGCGTATTCGCGGCTGGACAGCATGGAAAAGGGGGAGCGTCTGCTTGAGCATGCGATCTCTCTGGATAAGAACTTCGTGGACGCGTATGCGGTGCTGGCGCGGTTCTATGCATTCCAGGGAGCTAACTTCGTGGAGAATGGGGAAGAGAATCTGAAGCGCGCCGTAATCACTGCCCAGAAAGCAGTGAACATTAATCCACAGTCAGCTGAGGCGTTGATGGCGCTGAGCGCCGCTTACGCTGAGGGAGGACGGGAACAGGAGGCGATCCGCGCAGCCAGACAGGCAGTGGTGCTCGCCCCGAACAATGGTGACGCCTGGCAAGCACTGGGATATTCGTATTACTATGCCGGGCTCAATGAACTCTCCGTGCAGGCCTATCGCCGGCTGGTCGCCCTGAATACGACCGCTCTTCAGCCGCACTGGATGCTGGCCCGAATGCTTCTCTACAGCGGTAAAGCGGACGAAGCGGAGCAGGAATTGCAACCGGTAGTGACCAAGAATCCGGATCAGTTCAAGGCTCTCGCCTATTATGGTTCGATACTCTATTACGAAGGCAAACTGGGCGAAGCCGAAAGCACCTCGGATCGAGCGGTCGAACGCGCTCACGACTCAGGCGACCAGACACCCGAGATGCTGGCTGCATTCCTGTACGCATCGCGCCACCAGCGGGAAAAGATCGACCCCAGGCTCTTCGAATCCCGTCCCGAGCAGGTTATTGATGGGGATGCTGCCTACTGGCTCGGAGGAATTTATGCGCTGCTCGGCGACAAGCAGCATGCCCTCATCTGGCTCAAGCGCACCGTTGCCCTTGGGGATATGAATTATCCCTGGTTTCAGCGAGACAAGAACTACGAGAGCCTGCGGGGTGACCCGGAGTATCAGGCGATCATGGCCGACGTCCGCCAACGCTGGGAAGCATACAAAAGGGAATTCGATACGCCCTGAATAAACGTGACCCGGGATTCTCGCCGGCGAGTTTCTTGCGTTGGCTCTGCTTCCCACGTCCTGTGCAGACTGCTCTCCACGTTATAATGGCCCGCACGCATGCCACTGTCTTCCGGCGCAAAACTCGGTCCCTATGAAATTCAATCCCCGCTCGGTGCCGGCGGCATGGGTGAGGTGTACCGCGCCCGAGACACGCGGCTCGACCGGATGGTGGCCGTCAAAGTCCTGCCCTCGTCTTTCGCCGCCGACGCGGATCGCTTGCAGCGCTTCGAACGGGAAGCGCGTTCCGTGGCCGCTCTCAACCATCCCAACATTCTCGCCGTGCACGATATCGGTACTCACGATGGAGCCCCGTACATGGTCTGCGAACTCCTGGAAGGCGAGACCCTGCGCGAGCGTCTGCGGGGTGGAGTTTTATCATCGCGGAAGGCGGTTGAAATCGCGGTGCAGATTGCCCAAGGGCTGGCCGCAGCCTACGACAAAGGGATCATCCATCGTGATCTGAAACCGGAAAACATCTTCCTCACGAACGATGGGCGGGTGAAGATTCTCGATTTCGGTTTGGCCAAGATGGCGCGCGCTGGGTCGGAGGTGAATAGCAGTGTGCAGACACTGACCTCGGCCGACATCTCCCTGACCGAGGCCGGGCAAGTCCTGGGTACTGCGGGCTACATGTCACCGGAGCAGGTGCGCGGCATTGAGGTCGATCACCGTTCCGACATCTTCGTATTTGGGTCGATTCTGTTCGAGATGCTGAGCGGTCAGCGGGCTTTCCGGCGGGATACGGCCGCGGAGACAATGACGGCGATCCTGAAGGAGGACCTGCCCGAACTGACGGAGCTTAATCGCAGCATATCCCCCGCGCTCGATCGGATTGTGCGGCATTGCCTGGAAAAAAATCCCGACCAGCGGTTTCAGTCGGCTCGCGATCTTGCCTTCGACCTGGAGGCTCTGTCGCCGAACTCCAGTTCTGCGATGGGGAAGGTGGCCCAGCCCACTGCGGCGCAGCGAGTGCGGCGCTTTCAGCCACTGATTGTGCTCTTGCTGGTGGCCATGGCCGCCGGCTTGGGCTACCTCGTCGGCCACAAGGGGAAAGCATCGTCGGAGGTGACCTATCACCAGCTGACCTTCCGCAAGGGAACGGTGCTGAGCGCGCGCTTCGCGCCCGACAACCGCACCGTCATCTACAGCGCGGCGTGGTCGGGGCTGGCCCCGGAACTCTACTCCACGCGCGCGGACAGTATCGAATCTCGGCCGCTCGGATTAAGTCAGGTGGACCTGCTCGGCATCTCCTCGACCGGAGAAATCGCGCTGTCTTTGAAGCCCGCTCCTCTGGCGGGATTTTTCGGAACTGAGGGGACCTTGGGCCGGACGCCGCTGACGGGTGGAACGGCGCCTCGCGAAGTGCTGGAGAACGTTGAGTGGTCGGACTGGTCGCCCGATGGATCGAACTTGCTGGTGGTGCGCACCGTGGGCAACGAGAACCGCATCGAGTATCCCGCGGGCAAGGTTGTTTACCAGGTGGGCGTGCCGGGCTGGATCAGTCATCCGCGAATCTCCCGCGACGGCAAGCGGATCGCATTTTGTGAGCACGTCCGAAGAGGCGATGATCGCGGTTCAATTACCATCATCGATTCCGATGGAGGCAACGCGAAATCGTTCGGAAGTTTCTCCAGCCTGTACGGGCTCGCCTGGGCGCCAAAGAATGACGAAGTATGGTTCACCGCCGATCCGACGACTACCACGATCGCCCGACGGCTGATGGCCGTGAACATGTCGGGTGCGTTCCGTCTGCTGGCGGCAGCTCCCGGAGACTTAACGCTGCACGATGTCTCCGCCGACGGTACGGCCATCATTGCGATCGACGATCGCGAGCGCAAAATCTTCTTCTCGGGTTCCCCGGGCTCGGAAGACAGAGAGCTTACCTGGCTCGACCGGGCCGTGCTGGTCGATATGTCCCCGGACGGCAAACAAGTGCTGTTCCACGAAGGCGGGAAAGGCGGAGGGTCTCTGGGGACAATTTTCCTGCGGAAAACGGACGGCGCCGCTGCGGTACGCCTTGGTGAAGGCTATGCCATTGCGCTCTCGCCCGATCAGAAGTGGGTGCTCGCAGTCACGGAGACCAACCCGCGTCGCCGGTGGCTCATTCCTACCGGAGCGGGGGAAGCTACGGAACTGAGGATGGCGGGAATCGAGAACATTGTGCCTCAGGGATTCGCCGCTGATAGTCGTCGAGTTGTGGTGATGGCCAGGGACCCGGGACATCAGCTGCGCGACTATGTATTCGAGCCCGATTCCGGCAAACTGCAACCGCTCACGCCCGAAGGTGTCCGCGGGTTAGTCACCCCGGATGCGAAGTTCCTGATCGCGCGCGGGGATAAGGGTCCTCCCGAAATTCTTCCGGTCGAGGGCGGATCGCCTGCCCGCGAGCTAAAAGGATGGCAAGAAAAAGACAGGCCGATTCAGGTCACCGCCGACGGGTCAGCAATCTACGTCGCTAACTACAACGGTATGTCCGCGGCCATCTATCGCGTTCGTGTGGACAATGGATCCCGGCAACTGATCAAGACGCTGGAAATGCACGACCCAGCCGGCGGGTTCGGCATCACCCGCGTGCTGACAACTCCCGACGGACAGTACTTTGCCTACAACACGCTGCGGCAGCTCTCGGAACTCTACTTGTTACAGGGACTGAACTGATCTCCCGCAGAATTCGTGGTGATACGGCGAGCCGCAGGGCTGGTAGTCCGCTCGACTGGACCGCCGAGGCCGCGGTCCCCTGATTCCGCGGGCCCCAAAATAATGTTACTACTGGGGCGCGAGTTTGCGCTAGATGTTTGCTGTCTTTCGCACAGAATGGGACAATACAGGCTATGCGAAAATCGCTCACCTTTATGCTGCAATTCTTGGCGGCGGGGATGATGTTGCTGGGTGTCGCCCCGGCGCAGCAGACTCCTGCAGCCACCGCCAATCCACCAGCCGCCGGACAGTCTAGCACTGCGACGAAGAAGCCTGCGAGCACGACGGCGACCAAGAAGCCTGCCACAACGGCCAAGACAGCCGCCCCGTTAGCGCTCACGACCGACAAAGATAAGCAGAGCTATGCGATGGGAATGAACCTTGGCCTGGGACTGCACCGCCAGGGGATGACCCTGGATCCCGTACTGGTCGCGCGAGGCATGAAAGACGCGATGACTGGCGCCAAAACGATGCTCACCGAAGACGAAGCCAGGACCGTAATCCAGAAATTGCAGGGGGATGTTCGTCAGAAGATGGAAGCCAAGGCGAAAGAAGAGGGCACGACCAACCGAAAAGCGGGAGAGGACTTTCTGGCCGCCAACAAGTCGAAAGAAGGCGTCGTAGTGCTGCCCAGCGGCTTGCAGTATAAGATTCTGACGGCAGGCGCCGGACCAAAGCCCGCAGCGACCGACACGGTGAATTGCAATTATCGCGGGACCCTTATCGACGGGAAGGAGTTCGACAGCTCGTACAAGCGGGGACAGCCGGCATCATTCCCGGTCAACGGGGTGATTAAGGGGTGGACGGAGGCGCTGCAGATGATGCCGGTGGGATCGAAATGGCAATTGTTCATTCCGCCGGATTTGGCGTATGGCGATCGCGGCGCCGGGCAAGACATTGGTCCGGGGGAGACGCTGATTTTTGAAGTGGAGTTACTCTCGATCGGCGAGGCGAAGAAGTAGCCTCCTGCATCTGACGAAAAAGGCCGCCTGGCAGAAGGCGGCCTTTCTCACCTGCCGAGTAAGCGGCGCGACTCATAAGCGAACGGCGGCAGAAAAACCGGCCCGAACAAGAGGTGCTGTCCTTTCCTGCGGAAAACTAGGAGTGATGCTCCGACAACCGCGCCGCGCAAAGGACCGAAACGCTGGTGGGGAAGCGCAAGCCTGAAAGCCTGGCCGGAACCGTCCGGCAGTCGCTAAAGCGAATGTTGCAGATGTTCCTCGGCCGAGAGGTTGGCGCCCGCCAGCAGCAGCAAGCCTGTAAGAAACGCCCAGAACATCAGGCTCACCGAGAGCGCGAAGGGGCCATAGATTTCCTGAAAATTCAGCCAGGGAAGCGCGAGGATGTAGGCATACTTCAGAGCCTCCGAGAGCAGTCCCATGATGATGGCCGCGGGCAGCACCGCTCGCGGCGGAACTTTCCCGTTGGGGAGCAGCCAGTAGATCAGGAAAAAGATAGCAATGCTGGCGGCGATGGCGAAGATCTTCATCACCAGAAATCCGACCAGCCGGACAAAGCCCGTGCCGTAGCCGCGCAGAAGAAACTGCATGAGCGCCACTGGCCCGGCGGTGAGCGCGATCGAGAGCAATGCCAGCAGACCGCAGGCAAAGGCCAGGCCGAGCGAGATCAGTTGGTTGCCCACATAGGAACGGTTGTTCTCGAATCGCCAGATCCGGTTCAAGGCTACTTCGAGCGGGAGGAAGACACCCGAAGAAGTGACCAGCAGGATGATCAGCGAGAACACCTGCACACGCTGTCGGGAGTTCACCATGGCGTTGAGATTCCGGATGACGAAATCCTGGCCAGCGGGGAGGTAATCGCGCAGCAGTTCGGCCACTAGATCCGCCATCACGCGGGAGTGGAAGACGCGGCGGATCAGCGTCATCATCAGGACGACGAACGGGAAGAACGAGAGGATGGCGTTGGCGGCGACGGAGAAGGCGAAAGTGTGCACGTCGGTCCGCATGAGGTATTTGACGGTGGAGAGGACCAGGCTCGTTGGCGGAGGGGGCCCAGGACGCGAGGGTCGCGCCCGTGGCGGGGATTCGGCCTTGGGGACTGCCGAAATGGGTGGATTGAACATGGAATTCTAATCCTATCAGAGGCTTGGAATTGGGCCTGGTGCGGCAATCTACGGATGGGCGGCATTTCTTAATCCCTGTTAAAGTTATTCTCAGTGACCCCAGGTCATGTTGCGATCTCCCTTCAGATTCTAGTTGCGAATCGTTTTAATAGTGCTTATGATCTCATGCTCAATACCGGACGTGGTCCGGTGGTGAGACCAGTAAGGGTTGACGTTTGTTGTGTGTGGCTGAAAAGCGCCATTATCGGACTCCAAGACTTCCCGTCGCGAAAGGCAAGTGCGGAGCGGCGGGGGTAGGAGTCTTTTCTTTTTCTGGGGCTTCTTCAACTCCACGTGGACTCAACCAGTTCTACCGGCTTCTTTGAGGGGGGCTTCGGTCGACCGGGGCGACGATCGGAGACGCCGGAGAATCATTCTTCGCGATCAGTGAAAGGAGTTTTTTCCGTGAGAGAGAAAGGTACTGTGAAGTGGTTCAACGGGGCGAAAGGATATGGATTCATCCAACGCTCCACGGGGGAAGATGTATTCGTGCACTTCTCCGCAATCCAGGAGAACGGCTACCGTACCCTCAACGAGGGCGAGACCGTGGAGTTTGATCTGCTGAAGGGCCCCAAGGGCTTCCAGGCGGCAAACGTCGTCCGCGCTTAAGCGCGAATCATTCGAGCACTTCCCCAGACCCTCTCGGTCCCAGCGGGAGGGTTTCTTGTGTGTGCCGAGCAGGTTCGACAGCTTGAGGGTGAAAGTCCCTTTGACAACTTGATGGAAGTGAAGTCCTAGCCAAGCGCAAGGGTGAAACAACACTCGCCGCGAGGCGGGGCCTGAAACAAGCGCCGAGCGCACATATCGAGAAAGCCGAATCGCGATTGGATGAAACAGCTCGCTGCATCTCTGGTCGCCGACCTGGATAGACCCGCCTGGCCTAACGAGCGGGAGGGCCAGCCACTCCCCGAGAATCGGAATATGTCCGGCGCGAGAGATAGGCAGCGCATAGGACTCCATCTCCCGAGGGTTGTTTTCGATCAGGACAGGACTGTCATTCGTACCGGAGCGGTAGGGCCGGCGACCAAGATCAGCATTCCTGTCGATGCTTTGGCTGTCACAGACTTCCCCCTTACGTGTGTACGCTAGCGTGCAGACAGGATGTTTTATCGCACGCTAAAATTGCCGCCATCGGATTTCCTCCCTGTAGCACGTTCCGTAGAGGTTGACAGATGGCTTCCGTTGGTAGTTGCTGCATTTGCGGCAAGATGGTTCGCTTGGAAGACTGCAAAATAGACGAGCGTGGTTTGCCGGTGCATGAGTCCTGCTATGTGGCGAACTTGATTGGCAAGAAAGCCACGCTATCGACGGATATGCCTCCGCCAACGGAAAGTGTTTCCTGACCTTATTCGCGAGCCAAAACAACACTCGCCAGCTCGCATCCCTCTCAATGCTGTTCTGCTGTGATCGACAACTCCATTTCTGCATTGCAAAAACTTTCTGAGCAAAACAAAACGCCCCAGACTCGGTTTGAGTCGTGGGACGCTTGTTGATCAGCCCTCCCCCAAGTGCTGCTCAATTAAGAGCGTAAACCCACCCTGGCGTTGGGGGAATGGCCCCGCGGTGCTAGGGTCGGCTCTAACGGGCCACAGGTAATAATTGCGGGGAAGCAGAGGACGCAGCCCCGCGCGTATGTCTTCTACCTACGGGCGGGCGGCTTGGTGTATTGGAAATCAGCCAGCGCATCTCGATAGTCCAGTCTGACCTTGACAAGTCTTAGCATTTCCAAGCCGAGGGTGCCGGAGACCTCGGTCCCTGCATTCCGGCTGACGCGGGACATGTCGAAGGACACCATGTCTGGCACCGTTTGACGAAGGTGCCCGAAGTCGAGAGTCACCTGATGGGCAACGTACACTTTCTTTACGTCTCCACTCAAACCGTGCACATTGCGTAGCGGCGCGCGGTGCACCTTTGTAACTTCCTGCGCAGCGTCGGGAGTAATCGTGTTGTCGAAGGCCCCGGTGTCCAGCAAGAAGAGTTTCTCAGGCCCTTCATTAATTTTGGTCGGCACCAGCAACATGTGGTGGATGCGGAAGGTCTGAACGTAAGAATGCATCTCCGGAGCAATATAGCGGTCGTTGTATGTCGAGGTCGGAGCTATTGGTTGCTTAACGTCCGGGCTAGCTGCAGGCTTCGCCTCCGGCGCCATCGCGGACTCTTCTTGTCCGGTCGTCGTGAGAGAAGCTTTGGATGGGATCTGTCCGGGTCGGGGTGGCAATTGGCTGAGGCGCAGCTTGGAGCCGGGAAAATCGATTTCGATCAGGAACTGGGAGAAAACGTCAGCGCCCATAAGCCCGTCTTCGGCGGGCGACAGACTGTCCACGACCTCAACCTGGCAGTTGTGGAACTCGAGATTCCCGATGCGAATCGTGTTGGCGGATTCGATGTGTCCCTGGGAGTCGGGCTTGTCTCCTATGCCTGTGACGCGTATGTCCGAGACCCGCTTCAGTCCCGTTTGGCTGGCGAACTTGCGACTAACGGCAATTCCCGACGCACCCGTATCGAGAAGAAGCTTGGACGCTTGCCCGTTGATCGTCACTTCGAGACCGAATCCCTGCAAGCCTTTTCCGCCCGTCTGCAGTTGCACAAGATTGGTCTCGGTGGAGGTCACGTCCGAGGACGGGCGGCAACCGCCAAGCGGATCGGGTTGAGATGCCCTCAGCAATCCCAGACTCTCGGTCAACGTTCGCCGGGTATCGGCGTCGTCGTTGGAGGGCTGAGCAAGGTAGTCTTCGAGCGACTTGATGCGATCGGGCACCGATTGGGTTTGCATCCAAATCTTCTTGATGTCCGGGTCCGCCGGTTCAATCTCGTGGGCGCGCTTAATGAGGACGTGCTCGCGGGCATACATGGCACTCGCCTCTGCCACTCGCGCGCCGCCGAGAAAGGCCCGAGCATTGGGCGGAACTAAGACCATGACTTCGCTGAATAGCGTCCCGGCTTCGGGGATCTCACCCTCGCGGAAAAGCACCTCGCCCTGCGCCACTTTGAAATCGGGATTTCCTGGAGTGGCTTGCAAGCCTTTCTGCAGCGTGTCGTCGGCGTCGCGGACCCTGTCCTGCTTCAAGAAGCAGCGGATGATTCCCGCATAAGACTCGCCCGAGCCAGGGTCAGCTTTCAGGACTTCGTTGAACTTGGCGACCGCCTGATCGAAAGAGCCCTTGCGGTAGAGACTCCGCGCCTCCATCAAAAGCGCGGCTGGGTCGGACTGTATGGTTATGCTCGGCTTCCCTACCTGGGCGGGAAGCACCGCCATGAGGGCCATCCCCACCGTGCTCAGCAGGAGCAGTCTGATTCGAACATAGCTCGTCATAACCGTGAAGAGTCCGCCCGCAAGGGATAGGCCAGAGAATGGTAAAAGGTTTACAGACGCGGCGGCGGCAGCGTCACTCGCTCCAACACGCCAGGTTGAACCAGGTAAGGACGCAACTTCTCAATCGCAGCTCGAGCGCTGATCCCATACTTCTCGCGCAAAGCGTCTGGCTTGCCGTGCTCGATAAAGTGATCGGGCCAGCCGATGCGCACCACCGGAGTGCTCAATCCCAGGTTGCTCACCTCCTCGAGCACTGCGCTGCCAAAACCGCCCATCAGGACGTGGTCTTCGAGGGTCAGGATCACGTCCACGTTGCGCGCGAAGAACTCCAGTAACTCGACATCCAGGGGCTTGGCGAACCGGGCGTTGATGACCGCGCTCGACACGCCTTCTCCCTCCAGATTCCGCGCCACTTCGAGCCCCATTGGGACCAGAGCCCCCAGTGCGAAGATGGCCACCCGGTCGTTCTCCCCATGCTGCAGGAGTTCGCCTTTGCCGATGGGAATTGCTCGGGGAACATCCTTGACCGGTGTGCCCGGACCAGTTCCCCGGGGATAGCGGATGGCGGCCGGACCATCGTACTGCATGGCCGTGAAAAGCATGTTGGCCAGTTCATCTTCATCCTTCGGGTCCATGTGGACGATGTTCGGGATCCCGCGCAGATAGCTGATATCGAACAGGCCATGATGCGTCGGCCCATCGTCGCCGGACAGGCCGCCCCGGTCCATGCAGAAGACCACGGGCAGATTCTGTAGGCACACGTCATGAATGATGGGATCGACCGAGCGTTGCAAAAAGGTGGAATAGATGGCGCAAAAAGGTTTGTAGCCCTTGGTCGCCATCCCGGCGGCAAAGATTACGGCGTGCTCTTCGGCAATGCCGACGTCAAAATATCGATCCCGATGGTGGGGCTGAAACCGATCCAACGCCGTCCCGTTGGGCATAGCTGCGGTGATGGCTACCACCCGAGGGTTCATGTTCGCCAGCTTCACCAGGGTGTCGGCAAACACCTCGGAGTACGTACGTAAGGCAGGCGGCTTGGTCTCGCCCGTCGCCGGATCGTAGGGCCCCAGGCCGTGAAATTTCTTCTGTTTCAGCAGAGCCGGCTCAAAGCCCTTGCCTTTCTGCGTGAGCACGTGCAACAAAACCGGACGGTTCTGGGCCTTCAGGAATTCGAAAGTCTTGATCAGCGTGGGGATGTCGTGTCCGTCGAGCGGACCATAATATTTCAGTCCTAGCTCTTCGAAAATCACGCTCGGCCAGAAAATGCTCTTGGCCGCTTCCTCTGCCTTGCGCGCCATGCGCAGCGCTATTTTGCCGCCTAGCTTCTCGACGAATCTTCCCGCACGCTCGTGCAGATAATCGAAACGTGGGTTGGTCACAATTGTGTTGAGGTAGCTCGCAATTGCGCCGACGTTCTTGTCGATCGACCACTCATTATCATTGAGCACAACGATAAGGCGGCGGGTGTGATGCGAAATATTATTCAGGGCCTCGTAGGCAATGCCGCAGGTGAAAGCTGCGTCCCCTGCCAGCGCCACGACATGTTCCTTCCCACCCGCACGGTCGCGCGCCACCGCCATGCCCAAGGCAGCGGACAAGGCCGTGCCGGCGTGTCCCGCGCCATAGGAGTCGTGTGGGCTCTCCGTGCGCAGCATAAAGCCGTTGAGCCCGCCTGGCGTGCGGATGGTGTGGAACTGCTGGCGCCGTCCCGTGAGTAATTTATGAACGTAGGCCTGGTGGCTCACATCGAAGACAAAATGATCCTCGGGCGTGTTGAAGACGTAATGCATGGCGATGGTCAACTCCACCACGCCGAGGTTGGGTCCGAGGTGGCCGCCAGTTTTCGCGAGAACGGTGATTAGTTCCTCGCGGATCTCAAAGGCCAATTGTTCCAGTTGGGGAAGCGCAAGCTGTTTGACGTCAGAAGGGGAATGAATCGCGTCCAGGATTTGCGTCATATTTGGGTAAAACGGTTGAAACCTAGACACTTAATTCTAACATCCACTTTTCCAGCGGGCCTTTACGCAAAAGACCAGCGGGAGCCGGGATCCGGGCGCCACAGTCTAGCCGGGCAAAATCTCCTTCAGCGCCGACTCAATCCTGTCGACTTCCTCGCGGATGACTCGGATGGATTGTTGGTTTCTGGAGGGATGGGCCAAGGGATTGATTGCTTCCAAAGCGCCTCGTATTTGATGATTTCGAGCCCAAATGAAGTTGAGCCGCGCGCTTCTCTGCTTACGATTTCTGTAAATGCCGCCTACGAACTTCGTGGCCAGCCAGGCGAATACCAAGCCAAACAGCAGTTCAATCGGAATCCGATCCGTTATGCCATCGAACTCTGAAAACAACAGGCGATAGACCGCTTCGCCCATTCCAAAGGAGGCAAACAAAATCGTCGCCCCGAATAAATATACCTTTAGCCGCTCGATGGGCTGAAACTGGATCGAGTCGTCCCTTCCTTCTGGTGCCCGCACAAAGTTGATTGCCATGCTTCCCCCCAAAAAATGTCGCCGCTCCGAATCCGCACCAGGAGCGAGTCTGGCTAAAATGGTAACTTGAAATGCGAATAAGTTCGACCCTTTTTCGCACCTCTGTTTTGCCGGATTTCGTGGTTTTTGACCGGCGGGCGGAAAAGCGATGCCGCACATTGGTCCGTACGAAGGCAGACATATTAAGAAGGCGCACCAATGGTTGCTGGATCCGGAACGGCTGTCAGGAGATCGACACCCGCGCTTCGCTGGCGGTTTGCTGTGATTGCTTGTGGTAGCATTCCGGGTCGTACTGCTGCTTCTCACGGAGGTCTCATTCGCAAGACCGCCATGTCGCTCGCCATTGCCCTGTTCAGGCTGGCGTCGGTTATTCATCTGCACGCCGCCAGCCTGGCGGGCGTGACCCTGCCGGACCGCGCAGATCGGGAGCACAAAGCTGGTGCTCAATGGCCTGGGATTACGAAACAAGCACAGGGTGAAGGTTTACGTCGCGGGGCTCTACCTTCCGCCTCGGCGCGCGGGAGCCCCTGAAGGAAGGCGACCAGATGGTCTTCACCTACGTGCCGGGCACGGGCACAACGCTCGCCATCAAAGGCAACGACAAGATCACCATCGCTGATCCAGCTTTCGGCCGAATGCTCTTCTCCGTGTGGCTGGGGCCTAAGCCAACCCAATGCGGGCCTGAAAAAGAGGATCCTCGGGCAGTAGAATCTTTACACGATCAGAGTAGCGCCGGAAAAATCAAAAGGGCGAGCCGCCAAGGGCTCGCCCGTCGTTTTCCGTCCCATCAACGCTGCGAGGAACTGACTAGATCGTTCTTCAGGAGACTGACTTCGACTTTCCCGCCGCTGATGCGCTTGGGCGCGGTTCCTTCACCAGCCACCGCCGCGCTGCCCATGCCGACTGTGTAGATGCGGTACACCGGGATGCCGTGCGTCAGTACCAGGTAGCGCACCACCGCATCGGCCATTTTCTGCGAGGCGCCAATTGCGGATTGACCGTGGCCTGCCGAGAAGCTCTGGATTTCGATGATGTAGCTGTGCTGATTCTTGAGCGGGGAAGCCATCTGATCGAGGGCGTCCTTGGCCTGCTTGCTCAAAACCGTCTGGCCGGAACGGAAGAGGATTTCCGTTTGCCCAGTGCCTTTGTATTGATCGAGGTTGCCCACAATCTGCTCCTCGGTCGAAACGCGTGTGGACACCTGCGTAGCGGTCGCTTGCGCGGTCTGCGCGCCGGTCGCGGCGTCGGTGGCGTGCTGATCCGCCAAGGTGGTTTTCTCCGAGGCTAACTGAATTCCATGTTGGGAGTTGGCATCTATGTCCTTGATCTTGGTGGCATCGGCTGCAGTTATCTGATCCAGTTCGTTGAGACGATCGCGGATGGGCTGAACTTGGCGCTTGACGTATTCCTTCGTGGCAAACGGGTGAGTGATGAGATGGACCACGTTGGGATCGTCGCCGTCCCAAAAGTCGCCACTCTTCACCGGTTGCAGCGGCTCGCGGGCCGTGTCGCCGCTCGAAGAGGTGGGAGCAGTCTGCCCGGTTGGCGCGGCCTGCTGGTTGCCCGAACTGGATGTAGTTTGCTGCGAGAATGCCGGAATTGCCAGTGGCAGGAATAGGACGAGGGTGAAGAACAGGCGACTTTTCATTTCGATCTCCTTCGAGAGGGGCGCGCACGGCCTGTTTTGGCCTGATGCGGTATAGCGTTACGCATTGATTGTGCTCCTGAACTGGACAGGCTGCAAGCGAGTTCTGCTGCCCCGATCCTACCAGGGGTCCCGCTCTCGCGCCGTAGTCTACCGCATTTCGAGCGAAACCAGGTCGCCGTCGGATAGGCCGCCTGGCTTGTAGTTTGCGGTGATGCTGCGGTCTCGCCAGGTGCAGGAAAAGTCATCGGCGCCGATCAGAAGCAGGGACTTGTAGTCGGCAGCGCGCAGCTTCAGGAGGGAGCCTTCTGCAACCACGGTCAAGAGGGCCGCCGGGGGCTGCGAACAGTCGACGGCGATGAGACGTCCCTTGAAAAACTTCGTTCCCCGCGTGTCGGCGGTGCCCCCCGTTTGAGCGGTCTTTTCCACGGCAGCGCGCTTGGCGGCGTCTTCTTCCAGCACGTCGAATGGAGTCTTTTGCGGCGCCAGTTTGGGCTGCGCCGCCGCATTCGTGATGCCATATTTGCGCTCGGTCCCGGCTTGCTCGATCCGCTCCCGGGCGAGCGCGGCGATTTGCGGATCGCTGCTGTTCTTCAGTCGCTCGAGCAGAGCTTGGGCGGCGTCCCATTTCTTGCTCGTTATGTAGATTTGGGCCAGATGGTACATGTAACGCTGGTCGCGCGGGCTCAGATTCATGGCGGCGCGCTCGGACTGCATGGCCGCGACGGAGCTTCCACCTTCGTTGCGGGCCATGGCCAGCAGGTCGTAGGCGCCGGCCAGTTCGGGATACCACTCGAGAACGGCTCGCAGGTCGAGCATCATGTTGGCGAGGCCCTGAATGTCGCTATGCTTGGCCTGTGCCATGCGGTACTTCAAAACCGACAGATAATAGCGGACCCACATGTCGCGCTGATTGAGCGCCGCGGCGTCGCCCAGTTCGCTGATGGCATCGTCAAATTCACCGTGCTCCATGTGGTCCCACGCCAACAGGCGGTGAGCGAGGGCGTTGCCGGACGCATTCGTGGGCAACAGGCTAGGGTTGTCGTCGGAGTCATTCTTCGCCGCCGCATCTCTTTTTGCTTCGGACCTGGCTTCGGCCTTGATATCGGTCGGCGTGGGCGTCGTGGCCAGCGTCTTTAGTTCCTGCAGGCCAAAGTCGCGCCGTTCGGGGATGCGGGTCTGCACTCCGGCGTAGAGGGCGCGGGCGTCGGCCTCGGAATAGGGCTTGGAGTTGATCGCGGAATCGTCGGGCGCGACGGGGGTGGGGAACTGGTATGGCTGCGCGGGTTCTGGGCCGCGATCCGAAGCCTGATTGGTCTGGAGCACCCTGTCGAGCGCAACGTTAAGCTGCTTCTGCGAGTGCAGGTAGGTCTTGACCGCGTCCTCCAGTTGCGCTGAGGTCATTCCGTAGGCCTTCTGAATGGCGTCTTCTACGGCGACGTGCCGGTTCAATACCAGGTCGAAGTAGCTTCCGGTCTCGGCCAACTTCTTCTCGTTGAGCAGATAGTGCATGATGATCCAAGACTCGGCGTAATAAAGCGTGTGGTGCGTGCCTTCGTTGTAGCTCGAGGTATCGTGCTTCATGGTGAACAGGTCGGGTAATGAGAGCCAGACCTGCGCGCCCAGCAATTCGGTGAGCGACTTGGGAGGATGCGTCTCGCGCTGGTTGCCCAGCAAGTTCTGGGTGACGGTGGGGCCAAGCTCGGGGTCGCCACCGATTTCAACCTGGTTATTGTCGACACGGACGGAGCTGAAATATTCAGCCAGGCCCTCGTCGAACCATCCCTGGGCCGGGGGATAGTTGTAGCTGAGCAGCATGTGAGCGAAGTCGTGGGCCACGGCGCGCCAGGACTCTTCTTCGAACAGGTTGAGCGCAATGAAGTCCTGATCCTCGCCGTGCAGGAAGAATCCGGGGACGCTGATGGGTTGGCCCTGCCGCAAAGGTGCGAGCTGGTAGTACGATTTGTCGTTTTTGAGCGCGATGATGGTTAGCGGGACGGGTTGGCTCAGATGATCTTTGGAGAGCAGGCTGGCGAAGACGGCGCGCATCTGCTCGAAACGCAGGGCGACTTCGCGGCCTTTTTTTTCCCCAGCATCGGTGATCACGGTGAAGTGTGTGGAATTGATCTGCAGCCAGGGGGGCTCGGCTGCGCGAGCGGAAATCGGGCACAAGACCAGCCCAAGCAGCAGGGTCGAAATCATGGGCAGCGAGATGAGGCTGGTGCGGGCCATGAGTGCCGCCGAGGAAATGCTCCCAGAAAATGCTACCACGGTGGATCGGACCCTGCTTCACGGTTTTGAAGCGCAAAGCAAAAGTCCCACCAGTTGCCCAGGTCCCTTCCCGGGCTGGTCCGAAGACACCGAAGCTACGAGCCTCTGACAAAACCTCTCGGCTGCCCCCGTAGAGCCGTCGAACTTAGCTATGCCCGGCCTCGCTTGTCTCTGGATCCAATCTGATTGTCGGACGATTTTTTAGATTGTCTGCGCGCCTCTTATCCGAAATACTTGTTTGCTCTTGACGTGCCCACCGCCCGGTCACATAATTTGTCCCCGAATCGCCTCCCCGAAGAGCAGTTTCGAGCGGTGGGAAACGCAGCACCCCCTGGGACGAAGCCCCGGTTCCCGGCAAGAACGAACCTAATCGCAATCCGAACTTAAGGTCGACGTCCAGAGAGCACCGCATACACGCTTCCCTGTGATGGTTGGAATACGGATCTGCCCTGTGTGCGTGCAGGGCAATCCGGGAGATTTACTTTGCGCGGTGTTGCAGAGAACACAACAGTGGGCGTGCGCATTCACCGCGACTCCAGGAGACGGATAAGCAGCGAACCACCTATATCTGGAGCATCGTTGTTTTGACGATCCTCCGACTGCCGGCGGCGCATGCTACCGGCCGGGAAGCCTCTGCTCGGGCCACGCCGCAAGCGGTCAAGGCGTATGGTCACCTGGCGCTGAGCTTCGAAGCCAATCAGGGACAAACCGACCAGCGCATCAAGTTCCTCTCGCACGGCAGCGGTTATTCGCTGTTCCTCACCGGGGATGAGGCGGTGCTGGCGCTGAAGGAGCCGGGAGGAGGTACAGCGCGGGATCAGCAACTGAAACCTGCTGTGCCGAGCGCAGAGCCGCCAGCGGTAGTGCGAATGAGACTGGTGGTGCCAACGTGGCCGCGACGGTGACGGGCCTCGCCGAACTGCCGGGCAAGAGCAATTACTTCATCGGCAACGATCCCAAGAAGTGGCGCAGCAACGTGCCGAAATATGCCAAAGTGAAATACACCAGCGTCCATCCGGGCGTGGACCTGGTCTACGATGGCAACCAACGGCAACTTAGCTGCAGGATCGACCACTTTCTGGTCGCCGATTCGATGAGTTGGGTTTGTAAGCTACTCTGAGAAGTCTTGACCGCTAAGGGATTCGCTAGGGCCTTGAGGGGAGCGTGCGCGCCGTATAATTTCCCTTCATGCTCATCGGCTCGGAAAATCGCGGTTGTGTGCCCTGGCTGATGGGCCTCCTGTTCACGGTTTTGGCTGCGGGCGCGGTTTCGGCTGCTACGTGGAACGGTGTACTGAGTGATGATGCGGGCAAGCCGCTGGCCGGGGCCATCGTTACACTCCATGCGGCCGGTGACAAGGGCTATACCGCCACATCCGCGACGGATGGCAAATTCGGCTTCGCCGGAATCGCTCTAGGCAGCTATGAGGTTTCGGTCCGGATTGCGGACAAGGAGTGGAAGGCGGGGGCGGCCCTTGCGGTGGGGGAGAATGCGACGCTGACCATGGGCTTGCGGGTGTTTTTGACCGGGCAAGTTCCGGCAGGACGAGATCCACAAGTTGGCGAACTCCGCATCGTGCCTGGCGCCGGTGTAGCTTCGGTGCAGGCCAGCGGCGGCGAACATCTTTCGGGCAGCGAGGTCTCCAGTCTTCCGCTCAACGCTCGCGACTTCAGCAAGCTGCTTTTGCTGGCGGCGGGCACCATGACCGACACCAACGGCGCGGCCAACTTCACGCAGCAGTTTGCGGTGAACGGACAGCGTGGCGTGGCGACGGTTTTCGCCGTGGATGGTTTTGACACGACCGACCCGGAGATGGGCGGGGCGACCTTCTCCAACTTCAACGTCGACGCCATTCAGGAAGTTCAGTCGAGTTCCGGCGTCCTGCCGGCGGAAGTCGGGCACGGAGCCGCGGGCTACACCAACGTAGTGACGAAGTCGGGAGCGAACCAGATTCATGGCAGCTTGTTCGAGTTCGCGCGCAATGCGGCATTCGACGGGCGCAATTATTTCGATCACTTCGTGGCCGGTGGCCGCCGCATCCCTCCATTTGTGCGCAACGAATTCGGATTCACCAACGGGGGGCCCGTCGTGATTCCGGGAGTCTATGACGGGCGCAATCGCACTTTTTATTTCGGCGAGTACCAGGGATTCCGTCAGGTGCTGGGCACGACGCAAGTTCTGCCCGTGCCGACTGCGGACGAGCGGAAGGGTATCGACACGACTACGTTCCCTGGTGACACGCTGACCGTTCCGGTGAACCCGGCCGTGGCGGGCGTGCTGGATGGTTATCCGTTGCCCAATGAACCGAACGGGGCGTTTGGTGATCGCACCTACGCGACATCCTCGAAAGTCGTGACTCGAACGGATCAGTTCTCCGTGCGCGTCGATCACCAGATTTCGAACAAGGCTTCGCTGGTGACCCGGTTCAGCCTGAATCAGATAACAGGGCCGCTCACCAATCCCGACCAGACGGCGATCAATCCCAGTTTCGGGGTACAGTTCTTCGATCACCAGCGCAACACCGGGGTGAAGTACACGCGGACAATTTCGCCGCACATGACTTCGGAAACCTCGTTAAGCTACGTTCGCAGCACGCCGTTTTTCCCCACGACGAACCACACGCAGCCAGGCATCGGCTTCGCCGACGGTCTGTTTCAGCCCTATTACCAGCCGGCTGGTTCGATTTTCGGCTCCTACAGCAATCTTTTTCAGTTCAAACAGGATCTGGCGCTCACACGCGGCTCGCACGCATTTAAGTGGGGTGTGGAGATACGCGTGAATCGCGACTCGACGATTTTCGGAACCAATCCCAACGGGATTTACGAGTTTGGCGGAGGTACGGCGTACTGTTGTGGCGATGGCAAGACGACGGTGATGATCAAGTCAGCCAGCGGGACCCACGACATCCGCATCGCCGATCCCCTGCCGGACTCCCTCACCGGACTGCTCACGGCGACGCCGTATTCCTACAACGTTACGGCGGCGGCCAGCATCACGCCAGTGGGTGACAAATTCGACGAGGCAGGAGTGCGGCGCGAAGCCTACAACTTTTACTTCCAGGATGCGTGGAAGGCCACTCCGCAGCTTACCGTGAGCTACGGGTTACGCTACGAAGTGAACAGCCGCATTCACGAAGCTACGAAGCGGACCTCGCTTCCTATCTTTACTGGAGCGGACGGCAAGCCCGTGCCGTACTGGGATCGCACGGCCCACCAGGTCCTGCTCATCAACCCGCAGCCACCCTATGACCAGGATTGGAACGGCTGGGGGCCGCGACTGGGCCTCGACTATGGCGTGGGCCGGCACACGGTTCTGCATGCGAGCGGGGGCAACACCGCTCTCATTCCAAATCTGTGGCAGGACAATTTCCTCACGGCTGCGATTCCCTATGTCTTTTCCACCAATATTTACGCGCAGCAAGGATTTCCCGTCCCCTTTCAAAATACCTTCGTGCCTTTGAGTCTTCCGACCGCTTACAACGGGCAGGGGCAGCCGATTTTCCCGACGGGCCGAACCCAGGACGTACCGGCAAACATTGTGATCGACCTGGCGCGGTTTCAGAAAGATCTGGATGCGCTAACGCCGGGGAACGTTCAGTTGTTGGGCATCACCGGCATCGCCAAAAACTTCTCTAACGGCTACATCGGAAGCTGGAGCGCGGGCGTCGATCATGATTTCGGCGATTTCAAGTTCAACGCATCCTACGTCGCCACAGCCGGGATTCACCTGGCGCGGGTGTATTCGCCCAACAGTTACGGCGGGGCCGATCCGGCGCACGCGCCGTTCACAGAATTCAATGCGTCGGGGCAGCCGACGGGAGGATACGGTCCCGAGGTGATCATGACCAGCGGCTCGCACTCGACCTATCACGCGTTGCAGACCAGCCTGACTAAAAACTCGCCGCGCGCCGGACTGGGTCTGCAAGCGAGCTACACCTACTCGAAATCGATCGACGACACCAGCGCGGTGCTGGGTGGACTGTTGGGGACAGCGGGCACGATCCTGCAAACGGTGCCGCAGAATCCGTGGGACCCCTCGGCAGAGAAAGGGCCGTCGACGTTTGACGTGACCCACGTTTTTGCCGCGAGCGTGATTCAGTTGCTGCCGTTGGATCGCGTGGGCTTCCTGAAGCCATGGGGGCAAACGATGACCAGGGGCTGGCAATTCCTGAACATCACAACCCTGACGACGGGCTCGCCGTTCAGCGTGTTCTCGGGAATCCAGCAAACGGGCGCCGGCAACGGCGGTTCGGACCGCCCGGACATGGTTGCAATGCCGCACTTTTCGACCAGCCGCGCGGTGCGCCCCGATTACTTCGGATTGGGCACGAACAACGCGTCGTTCTTCAACCTCCCAATCAACCTACCGGATGGGACCGGGCCCAACCACGGCCGCTTCGGTACGCTCGGGCGCGACACGTTCCGCGGGCCATCCTTCCACGACTATGACGTTGCCCTAATCAAGGACACTCCGTTTGGCCATCGCGGGAATGCGGAATTCGGCACCGTGGAGTTTCGCGCGGAGTTCTTCAATGTCTTCAATGTGGTGAACTTCGGGCTGCCGTCAAATATTGTGCGCGGGAGCGGGTTTGGGATCATCAGTAAGACCGCGGGAACGTCCCGGCAGATTCAGTTTTCGCTGAAGGCGATTTACTGAGGTTGGAAAAAAAATTTGGAGCGTGTCAAAATTAATAACATGGCATTTCCCGTCAAAATCTGCGCTGTCTGCGGCGAGGAGTTCGAACTGAAGCCGGGCAAGCCCGGTTTTGCCAACCGCTGCCCCGGATGTAGCGCGCCTGAATCTTGTGAGCCTGTTGAAAAGCGCGGCATGGACGCAGACGAGCGCAAGTCTCAGAAGGAAGCCAACGAGGCTCGGAGACAAGCGATGCGCAACCTTCTCTACCGCAAGGATAGCTAGGCTGGCGGCAACAACCACAAAGGACACGAAGGATCACGAAGGAAACGCAGAACATGAACTCCTTAGTGGTCCTTCGTGTCCTTGGTGGTTTTAGTACTGGCTGAGCTGTCCTGACAAGACGTTAGTCGCCGCTGGCGTGGTTCTGCGTGGGCACGAGCACCAGGTGTGCGCGGGCCGGTTCAGGCTGGGTGTGGCGGCCGAAAGTGGAGAGGATGGCGAAGACCGCGGCATACGCGGCGAGGACTCCAAAGCTGACCGAGGCGACCACTGTGAAGCAGAGAATGATGGGCATAACCAGCGAAATCACGATCAACCAACCTTAGCGATGATTTTCTTAGCGCGGCTCGAAATTCCGTATCTTTCATCGGCGTCTCTTCCAGCCAGCGTCTTCAATCTACCTGCGTTGACGCTCCGCGCTGTTGACGACTAAGATACGGAGTAGAGCTGTGCATTCCTACTTTCGGACAATTCTGAGTACCTGTCGACGTTACGGAAGGGAAACCACCCTGGGCAGATAAATGGCGATTACCAAGATTTCGGTCCGGGGCGCCCGGCAGCACAATCTCAAGAACATCGACGTCGAGATTCCGCGTAACACGCTGACCGTGGTTACCGGGCTCAGCGGTTCGGGCAAGTCGTCGCTCGCCTTTGACACGATTTATGCCGAGGGACAGCGCCGCTACGTGGAGACTTTGTCGGCCTACGCGCGGCAGTTTCTGGACCAAATGGAACGCCCGGATGTCGATGCAATTGATGGACTTAGCCCGTCCATCTCGATCGAGCAGAAGACCACCAGCCGCAGTCCCCGCTCGACCGTTGGGACCATCACCGAGATCTACGACTATCTTCGCCTCTTATTCGCTTCTATCGGAGTGCCCCACTGCCCCAAGTGCGGGCGGGCGATAAGCCGACAGTCCGCCGACCAGATCGTGCAGCGGGTGATGGCGCTCACGCCGGAAGATCGTGTCATGGTCATGGCGCCCATCGTCCGTGGGCGCAAAGGCGAGTTCAAGAAGGAGATGGAGACTCTGGTCAAGCACGGCTACACGCGTGCGAGGGTGGATGGGGAACTGGTGAATCTGGAGGACGACCTTGCCCTCGACAAACGGAAAAACCACACCATCGAAGTTGTGATCGACCGCCTGCTGGTGAAGCCTGGCATCGAGCACCGTCTGGAGATGTCCATCGGGCTGGCGATGAAGCTGGCTGGCGGGCTGGTGCAAGTGGCGGTGGTCGGAGGCGAAGAGCAGCTTTACTCGGAAAAGCTGGCGTGCCCGGATTGCGGCATCAGTGTGCCGCAACTCGAGCCGCGATCGTTTTCATTTAACAGCCTGTACGGAGCCTGTCCGCAGTGTCACGGCCTCGGCAGTAAATACGACTTTGATCCGGCCAAGGTGATCTCAGACTGGTCGAAGCCTCTGCTCGAGGGCGGGCTGGGGCCGGGATCGGCGTCGCAGAATCTGATTCATCAGCTGCAGATTGTGGCCGCGGCGTATGGGATCGACTTGAGCACTCCGTTCGAGAAGTTTCCCGAGAAAACGCAGGACTTTCTGCTCAACGGCGAGCCGGCGCGCGGTGGGCGCACTGGTTTTCACGGCATCTTCGGATATCTGAAGCAGAATCTGGAGGAGTCGACTTCGGAAGGCTATCGTGACTGGCTGATGGATCACATGTCCGCGACGGAGTGTCCGGTGTGTCACGGGAAGCGGCTCCGGCCCGAGAGTCTGGCGGTGAAGGTCAACGGCATGTCGATTGCCGAATTCACGGCGATGCCGGTGGCGCGTTCGCTGGAAGCGGCCCAGGGCATCAAGTTGGCGGGACGCGAAGCTGCGATTGCCGGGCGCGTCATGCATGAAGTGGTGGAGCGGTTGCAGTTCTTGAACGCCGTAGGGCTGGGATATATCTCGCTCGATCGCTCGGCGGCGACTTTGTCGGGCGGCGAGGGACAACGGATCCGGCTGGCCACTCAGATTGGATCGAAGCTACGCGGCGTGTTGTATGTGCTCGACGAGCCGTCGATTGGACTCCACCACCGGGATAATGACCGGCTCCTGACTGCTCTGGAAAATTTGCGTGACTTGGGCAACACCGTTCTGGTCGTGGAACACGATGAAGAGACGATCCGGCGCGCCGATTACGTGGTCGACCTCGGGCCGGGCGCGGGGCGCCATGGCGGCAGCCTGGTAGCACATGGCACGCCGGAAGAAATCATGCAAGAGCCGAACTCGTTGACCGGGGCGTATATCTCGGGCCGTGCGCTGATCGAGATGCGCCCGGAGCGGCGGCACGCCAATGGTGAGGCGCTGACGATTCTGGGAGCAAAGGAGAACAACCTTAAGAACCTCGACGTGACGTTTCCTCTCGGCGTGATGACGGTGGTCACAGGAGTTTCGGGGTCCGGCAAGTCGACCCTGGTCAATGACATTCTGTATCGCGCTCTGGCCCGGCAACTGTACCGGTCGCGCGAGAAGTCGGGAGAGCACAAGGCGATTTCCGGGGCGGAGAACATAGACAAGGTCATCCGCATCGATCAATCGCCGATCGGGCGGACGCCGCGGTCGAATCCGGCGACGTACACGGGAGTGTTCACAGCAATTCGCGATCTCTACGCCATGCTCCCGGAATCGCGTGAACGCGGATACAAAGCGGGAAGGTTTTCATTCAACGTTGCGGGCGGGCGCTGCGAGGCGTGCCAGGGCGAAGGGCAGCGTCGCATCGAAATGAATTTTCTGCCCGACGTGTACGTGTTGTGCGAGGTATGCGGAGGGCGTCGCTACAACCACGAAACGCTGGCCGTGAAGTACAACGGGAATTCGATTGCCGACTTGTTAGAAATGCCGGTTTCCGACGCGCTGCCGATTCTTGAGAACATTCCACAGGTGAAGCAGAAGTTGCAGACACTCGTCGACGTGGGGCTGGGCTATATCCATCTGGGACAGTCGGCGGTGACGCTTTCCGGCGGTGAGGCGCAGCGCATCAAACTGGCGCGCGAGTTGAGCAAGCGCCAGACGGGTAAGACGCTCTACCTGCTCGATGAGCCGACCACCGGGCTGCATTTCGACGACGTCAAGAAACTGCTCGACGTGCTGCATCGGTTGACCGACCTGGGAAACTCGATCATCATCATCGAACACAATCTGGATGTGATCCGCAACGCCGACTGGATCATCGACCTGGGTCCGGAAGGCGGTGAAGACGGCGGCCGGATCGTGGCTCAAGGCACCCCGGAGGCCGTTGCCCGAGTGAAGAAGTCGTATACGGGCCAGGCGCTGGCAGGGTACTTTGCGAACGGAAAGAAAGTGCCCAGTGGCTAGGATCCCGTTGGTACATTGCAAAAGAGAATAGAGCGGTTGTGCAGTTTGAGGAGAGCGGTTCGCATAAAGGCATCGCTCGAGCGATGCCGAAAGGGCGCTTAGCCAGATCGACTCACCAACAGGAAGAATCCTCTGTCCGACAATCCGGAATTCGAGACACCGCCCGAAAACCAGGCCGAGCCGCCAGCCCTCGGTTTGAGCGCGCCCGACCTCGTTGCGCCAGGTAGCTCCCCTCCAGTTTCTCCGGCACACCCGCCGGTGGAGAATCCCATTTGGAGCGGCTGGGACGTGCTGCTAATCGCAGCACTAACTTTTGTCGTGATGGTGGTCTTACAGACGGGCGAAGTGACAATCGCGCAGTGGCTATGGTATCGGCACGAGAGCTGGTTCGATGTTGCGCAAAAGCTGGGGCAAAAGCCCATCCTGCTCATCGTTTCGCAATTGCTGATCTATATTCCCGTGGCTCTGCTGATGGTCGCTCTGGTCGAGGGCAAGTATCACGTCCATTTCTGGCCGGCGATCCGCTGGAACTGGCCGCGGTCGGAATGGAAACCGTTGGCGCTGGGAGCGGTGATGCTGTTCGTGCTCACCCTGCTGCAGAATCTGTTGCCCATGCCCAAGGACACCCCGTTCGAGCATCTGTTCGACCGCCCGCGGGACGCCTACCTGCTCTCCATGGTTGCGGTTACTCTGGGCCCGCTGATGGAAGAGTTGTTCTTTCGCGGTTTCATGTACCCGGTGGTGGCCCGGCGGATGGGGGTGGTCTGGGGGATCCTGCTTACGGCAATGCCGTTTGGGCTGATTCACCTGCCGCAATACGGCTGGGCCTGGGGCGCGGCGCTGGTGATTTTTCTGGTGGGGGTGGTGTGTGGGGCGGTGCGCGCCCTGACGAAGTCGGTGGCTGCCAGCTTCCTGGTGCATGTGGGCTACAACGGGACGCAGATGCTGATCGCCGTAGTAGCGACCCATGGCTTCCGCCACATGGAAAAGGCAACGACATTTTTCCCAATTTGAGAGTTCTGGATCGATCTTGTTCCCGATTTGGGAATCGCCACCGGTCAAGGCGCACCGGCTTTTAATTTGCAGTCTAGTATGGGAACCCTGCAACCAAGTGTAAGTTTTAGCCAATCTGTACCTGACCAGGGCAGAGATTCGCCGCGGGCAGAACTCGGTGGCCGAGACGCTCTTGTCTCCCTCCATTCTGGAGGCAATTCCGAGACGCCGTCGTGGCGGTCAACCGGCAGGCCGTCATTATTCAAGCCAACTCCCCGACCGAGGCCCTGTTCCCTTACACACGCGACGAACTGATTGGTCAAAAGATCGAGATACTCGTGCCGGAGCCGCAGCGCCCGGAGCACGACCGTCATCGGGAGCAATTTCACGCCAAACCCAAAATTCGGCGCATGGGGTCAGGGCTCGATCTCCACGGCCGGCGGGGCGATGGGTCGGAGTAATGTCGCAGTCGGCATGCTCTATCGTAGGAGTCGAGCCAGGGCAGGTTCCAGCAGCCGCGTGGATTTTTTGGAGTCGGATTCCAGAATGGAACAGCCCTGTGGCACGGGCACTCCTGCCCGCGACTGTCGGAGCATTGTTGAATCCGGAATATTGACTGGACAGTCTCCCAGATGGGATTTTAGGTTCTTGCCTTTGGTTAAAGTTCGCGGGCAGGAGTGCCCGCGCCACCCTTACTTCACCGTGACTGTCAACAACTGCGCGCCGTTCACCACATAATCGAGCGGGGGCGTCGCCGTCTCATCCACGTTCGATTCGCCGCTGACAATCATCTCCTGGTTACCCCGCATGCCGTCCATGACGTTCATGATTGAAATCGGCAGGGTGGGCATGACCTTGTCGGCGACGCGAGCTTCGGGGTCGGCTTCGAGCAGCGAGACGTAAACGCGGTTGTTGGCGTGCTCTTTGTTCAGCAGGGCGATGGTCGAGGCCAGGTCCAGTTTGCGGGCAAAGGCCGGGTTCAGTCGGCTGACGCGGTCGAGCGTGTCGCCATCGCTGACCAGGATGCGCAGGACTCCCTTGCTGGCCGAGGTAGGAATCTTGACTGGAATCTGGCGGACGCTGCGTTCGCCGCGATAGGGAGCGAGCACGGTTTCAACGATGATCTGATCGCCGGGACGGGCTTCGGTGACGTCCGTGCGGGCGCTCTCGAGGCGCGCCCAACGCCGTTCGCGGACAAGGTCGAAGTCCAGTTTCACGCTCTCGACGGCAGGAGCTTTGTAAGGATTGTCGTAGATACGTCCAAAGCGCTCGCCGAGCGAAAGGGCGGCGGCCATGGCGGCAGGCTGTCCGTTTTCGCCCGGAGTGAACATGTTCTTCAGCGAGACTTGGGGAAAGCCCTTGACGTTGACGCTGCCGTTCAGGCGATAAGTGATTTCTTCGCCGTATTCGTTCAAGCCATGCAGGGCGTTGAAGACGGTGGCCATGATGGCGACCGGGCTGAGGCGCGGATTATTCAGCACCTCGTAGTGGAACTGTTTCGTGCCGGCTCCGCCGGTAATATTCAGCGTGACCGGAATCATGTCTGGCTGTTTGTTGAGAACGCCAAGAATGCCGGTATGGCGGTCCTGCACGAAGGCACCAGCAGCCTCAGTGGTGTTGACGATCTTGAAGGCATTGAGCGGCGAGGGCAGAGTGGCGAGTACCTGCGCCTTGCTCATGGGTAGATCGACGGAGCCGAACTGAAGCAGAGGATGTCCGCAAGCCAGCAGGCGCTGCGGGTCAATATAGGTCACGGTGCAGGTGGCGGCGATGTCGAGATCCCCGCGAACCAGAATGGCGCTGACGGCTGATCCCGCTTCCAGCGGTTCGGGTTGCTTTTCTTGGCTCACTGAACCTGCGCCCATCACCGGGACGATGCCGGCGGCGGCGAATTGCGGCGCGAACAAGCGCACGGTTTCTTCCGAGAATCCGTTGAACACCAGGGGCGTTTCGATGGGCTTTAGATAGTTGGCGTAATCCTGTGCCGAGATGGGAAGCGAACCCGCGTCGCCGGGCCACGCAGTCTTTCCGGCCATGTTGGTCACGCCCGGCCTCGCGGAGGACGTTTCTTCCGCAGGCGATTTATCGAGCGCGTTGATCTCGAGCATGTCGGCGATAGGAGTGACGCCGGCAATCGGCTCTTTGGAAAATTCTCCGATGCGGAAGGCCAGGGCTCCGGCGAGTTTGCCGTCGATGTACACCGGGCTGCCGCTCATGCCGGCGACTACGCCGGTATATTCGACCTTCGTCCCGTGCAAGCGGATCAGGATGATGTCACCCTTGGGCCCGTTGACGTTGCGCAGAACGCCGAGGACTTCGACGTCCATCGACTCGGGCTTAATACCTTCAAAGACCGTGTAGGCCACGCCCCGCATGCCGGCATGGATCTGATCCACCGGAATCGTCGGCTGCGTGCTTTGTGCGGTCACAAGGGTGGACAGGGAAAGGACAAACGCGAACAGCGAAGGAAGAACTTTTTTCATGTAAAGCCCCGAAAGGTACCGCCAACAGAACTCGCTATCGGATTAGACGCTCTAAACTGTGACTCGTTGCCAGGAGGGGAGTCAAAACCGGCAAAACATCCCAATTGCGAATCCGTGCGTCTATACTAGCACAGAGCTCTTTTTCGGGGTCCTACAATGTTGTCAGAAGACCGAAAGTACACTACGCGAAAGTGCATTCCCTTGGCTGGGCTGAAGTTAGCCCTGGCCCCAGTCGTCTGCCTGGCCCTGGTCTGCGGTTCCGTGGCCTGGGCGCAGGACCAGACGGGGCAGGCGCCACCCGCCCAGCAACCCTCCCAGACCCAGGACAACGGCAAGCCCAGGCAGGAAGTACCCGCTGAAGCCGGCGGGCCGACCGACAGCGTCGGCCCCTATGCGATTCCCAAGAAAAAGATCGAGGAGGTTCCGCCCCCACCCCCTCCGGCTCCCAAGAAGGTCGAGGACAATCCGGACTACTCGCTCAAGGTGAATGTCCCGCTGGTAAATGTGGACGTGCTGGTCACGAGCAAGGAGGGGCAGTTCATCCCTGGGTTGAGAAAGGACAATTTCCGCGTACTCGAAGACGGCGTGCCCCAGCAGGTAAGCAATTTCACCGTATCGCAGGCGCCGATCACGGCGGTGTTGTTGGTCGAGTTTGCTTCGACGAATTACATCTTCATGATTCAGGCGCTGCAGGCTTCCTATGCCTTCGCCAATACGTTGAAGAAAGACGACTGGGTGGCGGTTACCTATTTCGATATGCAGCCTCACATTCTGGTCGACTTTACGCAGGACAAAAGGGCGGTCTATGGAGCGCTGAACCAGCTGCGCATTCCGGGATTTTCCGAGACCAATATTTTCGATGCTGTCTATGACACCCTCGACCGCCTGGATCGCGTGGAGGGAAAGAAGTACATCATTTTGGTGACGACGGGCGTGGACACTTTCAGCAAGTTAACGCTGGACAAGATCATGAAAAAGATCAAAGACACCAAAGACGTTACCATCTTCCCCATCAGCATCGGATTCATCGTGCGCGAGTATTGTGAAACCCATCCCGGATATTGCCGCAATGCGCACGGCATGGGCATCCCGGTGGGACAGATGGACTATCTGCAAGGGGATAACGAAATGCGCACGTTCGCGGCGATGACGGGAGGGCGCGCCTACTTCCCGCGATTCGAGGGAGAGCTTCCCGAGCTGTTCGGCGACATTTCCAACGACATCCGCAACCAGTATTCGATCTCCTACCATCCGACGAACACCAAGCTCGACGGAACTTACCGTAAGCTGAAGGTGCAGATCGTGGCTCCAGATGGCGGTCAACTCAAGGTGAAAGACCAGAAGGGCAAAGATGTAAAGCTCGAAGTGTTTGCCCGGGATGGCTACACGGCGAAGCACACGGTGGACTAGAATCCAGTTGCGGTTGCCCGTTTGTCTGTAACGGTTCTGGCTCACCGTTCTCAGTTCTTCCGTTGGCGACACTCGACGATGCGAATTCCGCCATTTTCCACATTCCGGGGTGACCTCCAACCTTGCCTTCGAAAGCCCCATATCAGCGATCATCGTGGAGGCCATGATGGTGCGCAGACCCGCATGGGTTCCGTTTTGGGAAACTTGTTCCCAAGGGTCAGCTTGATAAGTTATTTGAAATCAATATTTTACCCGCCAGCGATTGAGCGCATAGATTGTTCCTCGATTTCGCGGTAACTCGATGATTCCACTAGACCGGGGGAGGAGGGTACCGGGCCAGTGCGCAAAGTCGTCGGTGTCGCGAACGTCGAGGGGAAAATTTTTTGGACTTCTTTTCACCTGCAAAGCGCGATCAGCGGTGCTGCGCATCTGACCTGTTTCGGTTCCAAGGTATCCAAAGTAGGGAGTTCCCCGTATCCGACAACCAGGCAGTTTCTCGCGCGACGAATATCCCTTCCAGGGCAATTGAGCATCTTAATCTGCCGACGTAGCTGGTTGGATTTCTGCAAGGGGCCGCTTGGTCAGAAGGGAGACAACAGCATGAATCGCACCAGAATCGCTTTCGCCGCCGCTTTATTGTTGGGTATCACTGCCTTTGCTTATGCGCAGGAGCCGGAGGCTGAGCACAAGCCTCCCAAGCAGGAAGAACCTCGTCGTAACCCTGACGCTGCTCCTCCGCGCCAGGAAGAGCCGAAGGCCCAGAAACCTGAGAAACAGGAAAATCCGAATCTACCGAAAGAGTCGAAAGAGTCCTCCAAACCTGCTCATCAAGAAAACGGCCAACCGGCTCAAGCGGGACATGCTCGTCCCGCCGGCAAGAGCGCTCATATCCCCGAGCAGAAGTTCAAGGCCAGTTTTGGCCGACAACACTCGTTCACGGTGAACCGGCTGATCCATCAAACGACCATCGTTCCCGGCCAGACGCAGTTCGTTTACTCCGGATATAGCTTCATCGTTCTCGACCCCTGGCCCGCCGAGTGGGTTTTCACCGACGACTGCTACATCGATTACGTCGACGATGAATATTTCATATTCGACGTTTTCCACCCCGGTATTCGCGTGGCTCTGTTCGTCGTTGGCTAAATGATCAGTGAGTCCGTTCTTTGTGCTGAGGACTTCTCGTGACGAGGTAGCGAGTCGCGAGAAGTCCTTAAAAGCCCTTCGCTCGACACCCGGTACTGCACTCCGGCTTCAGACGCGAAAGAGCCGGTCCAGCAGGAAGAAGACTGCGGCTCCCACAAAAACCAGCAGTGCCATTTTCATGGATGGTTCTTTGTTGACTTCGGGGACTAGGTCCGAGGCTGCGACGTAGATGGTCACGCCCGCCGAGAGTGGCAAGCCCGCACCCACGTGATGCCGGAACAACGCCATGGTAAGCACGCCGGCGAGCGTCGAGCCTCCAAGTATTACTGACGCGCCCCACGCTTTGAAGCGGCTGAGCCCACTGGCCAGCATCACCGAACTTACCGTGAAGCCCTCGGGAATCTTGTGCAGGAAGACCGCCAGGAAGATTAGCCATCCCAGCCAGTTTGAAACCAGAAATCCCGAGGCGATGGCGATGCCGTCGAAAAAGGTGTGAATGATGAGGCCGAGCAAGACCGAGTATCCCTGATGCGAATGGAGAAACTCGTCGTGGTGCGTTTCTTCGCCGAAGTGGAAATGCGGAGTAACGGTGTGTTCGAAAAAATGAATGATCAGATAACCAAGCAGAACAAGAAACGCTGCCGCTTTTCCGCGTAGCTCGATGCTTTCGGGAACCATCTCGACTAGCGCGGTGGCCAGCATGAATCCCGCGCCGAGCGCGACAAAGTAGCGCAGATAACGCCGTTCCCAGTGCCGCTGGACGATGATCGCCCCGCCGAAGACGTTGGCCGCGGCCGCGGTCAGGCCCAGGAGCACGCTGGTGGCGATGGGATGCATATGGCGTTTGTAAAGGGTACTGATTTACTGCTTTCTTGCGGCTGCTGTTTGTTTCTGCAGTTCGGAAAGGAATGCCGCTTCCCGCTCCAGCACGTAATCCTTGTAGCCTGCGGGATCAACGTAGGGGTTCGCCCCGCCAGCGTTCAATCTTGCGTGCTTTGCTTCCATTTCGTAGTAACTGCCGTGGGCGCCGAGGAAAACGTCGCATGGTAACGACTTGAGCACGCGAAAACCGCGTGCGTAGTCGTCGGCGATTTCGGGATAAGACGCATTGTTCACCAGTTTGTATCCCGGATTGACGTTAGGGCTGCCCACGATCACGACATCGTAAGAGTTGCCCGCCTCTTTCACTTTCAAACTCCAGGTGGTGCAGCCCCGTGTATGCCCGGCAGTCTTGTGAGCAGTTAGCACCGTATCACCCAGGATCACCTGGTCGCCATCATGAAGCACCCGGTCCACCTTGGTGGCCGGATACCGGAGCGCTCGATCGTTACCGTAGTGGAAGTCGCTCTTGCCGCCCGATTCGACCACGCCCACATCACCATCCATGACCATGTATTTTGCGCCAGTCAGCTTTATTATCTCGGCGCTGCCTGCGTCGTGGTCGAAGTGAGCATGGCTGATGAGAAGGATCTTGACGTCATTGAAACGAAACCCCGACTTTTCAATGCTCTCTTGAATAAGCGGGACCGAAGTCTTCAGATTGCTGTTGATCAGAATATGTCCGGCCGGTGTGGTGATCAGGTACGAGGCCAGTCCGCGGCTGCCCACGTAATGGATGTTGCCGATCATGCGATGCTGGGGGAATCGTTCACTCCACTCCGCCGGTGTGGCGTTAGCCGGCGCGGGCGGCGGTGCCGGATGCGTTTGCGCGAACACGCCACCGGCCAGCGACAGGACCGAACCAAGCAAGATCAGGCGAGCGAGCATATCGGGAAGAGTATACGGCGGTTCAGGCGCTTATCTTCCCGCAATCGAAGTCGCAGGAAGCAAAGAGCGGCTGTGCTCGCAACTACCCGCTATGGCGGATGTGCATCACATCCCCATCCTGCACGATGTAGTCCTTGCCTTCCAGTCGCAATGTGCCCTTGGCGCGGGCGCTGGCTTCGGAGCCGGCTTCGAGGAGTTGGTCCCAGCAGATGGTCTCGGCGCGGATGAAGTGCTTTTCCAGGTCCGAGTGGATGGCACCTGCGGCCTCCTGCGCTCGCGTATGCGCGGGGATCTGCCAGGCGCGGCATTCGTCTTCGCCGGCAGTAAAGAACGAAATCAGGCCCAGCAACTGGTAGGTGGTGCGGATGAGGCGGACCAGGCCGCTTTCCTTCAAGCCGTAGCTCGAAAGAAATTCGGCAGCGTCGGCATCACTCATTTCGGCGAGCTCAGCTTCTACTTTTCCGCAGATGGCGGTGGCCGCGGAATTGGGACGCGCCGCGATGTCTGTCACTTTATATTTTGCGACGGCTTCGTCGAGCTGTTTTCCCAGTGCGGTGGACTCGCCGATGTTGAGGACGTAGAAAATCGGCTTCTCACTCAGGAACATGAAGCCGCGAAGGCGCTTCTTATCCTCGGGCGTCATGTCCATTTCGCGCAGTGGTTTCTCTTCGCCGAGATGGGCATTCGCGCGCTTGAGCAACTCGAATTCTTTTTCCAGTTCTGGCGTCCTCATTTTCTTGAGATCTTTTTCCAGCCGCTCGAGACGCTTTTCGATCTGGCCGAGATCGCTCACCATCAGGTCGAACTCGACGTTCTTGATGTCGCGCAGCGGATCAATCTCCGCCACCAGCGGAACGGCAGGGTCTTCGAAAACCCGCACGACGTGGGCCAGCGCGTCGACTTGCCGCAGGTGGCCGATGTAGGCCGTTTCCTTCAGCGCGTCCTGCCCAATCGCCCCGACGTCGACATATTCGACGGAGGTGTGCGTCAGCTTCTTGGGGTTGTAGAGCGCGGCCAATCGATCGAGACGATCGTCAGGAACTTTCGCCACACCGATGTGCGCCTCGCGCGGATTCGAGTGGGCTGGGGCAGATAAATGCGCCTTGGTCAAAATCTGGAACAGCGATGTCTTGCCTACCTGGGGCAGGCCAATGATGCCGGTTTTCATAAGAAGGCTCTTAGCTGTTGGCTTTTGGCTGTTAGCTCACTACTTCGCTGAATTGAGGACAGGGTTTACGGTGTGCCTCGGCAAGCGTCAGATAACTTTTCAGGATAAACGATAGGGCTGGAATTGCCCAAATGAGTCGCAACTGAACCATCGCGGACCCCGGCGCGAGCTTACGGTCGTTTCTCGCCGGAACTCAGGTCCCGCCGAATAGGTTGAAACGCGTCCGTATGTGATCCTAATCACACACACTCTGGCCGTCATATGGGCAGCCCTCCTTCTGGTTGCTCTGCTCCTGTTCAGTGAAGGGCGTTTTGGTTATTAGGCGGTGGGCCAATCGCGTTCTACTGGCCGGTATGGCTGCTGTTTCACGGTTACCCGGCCTGTTGGTACGTGGGCAATTGCGTCTGAGGTCAATGAGCGCTTGTATTGACGCCGGTTTACGACAGTTCAGTCTAGCGACACAACTCGCCATGTGGGCACTTGGGCTCAGGTCGTCTCGAGAGATCTCTTCAATGCAGAATCACGGTAGGGAGTCAGCATTGGAGGCGCTGATTTGCGCCCAGCGTTCATCATTCGCAATAGCCTTTAAGCGTCCGAGAATCTTTCTTTCAAACAATTGGTTAGCCCGCTTGTTCAGCAGCTTGCCGTGCCCAAACACAGCCCGCTTCAAACGGATACGCTGCCACGCGGAGAATTGACCCTCGCGCCAAAGCCCAGTCTTCGTTCAGTACACTGTAGCTTAGGCCCATAATGTTCGAACAAATATCACCCGCCATCAGGACCCTTCTTGCCGCAACAGTAGCGCGATATGCCCAGCGCAATGTCCGGGCGAATGAATAACTTCTATATCATTCGCCATCGGTAGGGTTTCACCGTCCTTCAGGGTTTGGTCGCTGGCAAGAGATTCGTATGTCGTGCCTCCTGGCTTGATAAAAAGCAGGTAAGCGATGGCAGGAATGATTCCGGGCGTAACAGTAGTTCCGGGACGCTCAGCTTTTCCCTTATTGATTAATTCGAGGTCAGCGGCATGGGCATACGTGCGTGCGCCCCTGCGCCGCCGCACTTCGGCAGCACTACCTGCATGGTCTAATATGACCGTGCGTCAGAACCAAATGCCGGATATCAGCCGGATTGTGTCCAGAGTCCTGCACCGCTTTGAATATGGCTTCAGTTTTATTCGGCCATCCAGCATTGACCAAAAGCGCACCATCCTCTGTTTCTAACAAGTAAGCGTTGACCATTCCCATTTTCAATTGCCAGAGGTGGGGCGATATTTGCAAAACATTCGACATAAAGAAACATGTGACGAGCGCTGCCCCTATGGCCTGATCTTGTACACCGTGCCGAACGCGGGAGGACCAGTGGTAATGGGTTCCTGCGTCACGCCGTATAGGGTCCCGTCGTCGTCCCTGAGCAGCGTGCCAGCCGGACTTCCCTCCGGTCCATTCACGGGAAAGCTGTGGAGCACCACCTCGGTACCTGTGGGGTCCAGTTTATAGACGGTGCCCCAACCTATGAACGCCGTCGTGTCAGCGCTCCCGCCGGCAGTGGTTCCATACATGATCCCGTCTTCGTCCCGGATCACACCACTGTTCGGGTAGGCTCCGTCTCCGAAGAAGAAAGAGCCGGCGAAGTTGTGCAGAATCGTTTCGGTTCCACCCGAATCGACCTTGAAAACGACCCCCCGGTCGAAGAACCCGCCGAAAAGGGTCGTTCCGTACAGGTTCCCGTCATGATCTATGATCAGTCCCCCGCTCGGGCTGGTTCCGTCCGGAGCCCCTTTGAACGAGTAGACAACCTTGTATTCTCCAGAACGGGTAATCTCAAAGATCGTTCCGTATCCGACCCCCCCCAGGGTGGTAACTCCGAACATGTTGCCGTCTTCGTCTCTGACCAGCCCTCCGATTGGAGCCGATCCATCGGAGCCCGGATTTCCGAATCCGCCTCCCGTAAAGGCGTGCAGCACGGTTTCGTGTCCCTCGCGATCCAACTTGAAGACGGTCCCAAGGGAAGCCGCTGTACCGCCTTGTATGGTTGTGCCATAGAGATTACCGCGCTCGTCACGGAGCAGAGTCCCCCCAGGCCCTGAACCGTCGGCCCCGCCGGTGAACACGTAGAACTCCTTCAGTTCTCCGCGAGGGCTCACCCGATAGACCGTTCCACGGCCAGCGGTGCCGTCGGGCAGTGTTCCGCCGTTTCCCGTAAGGCCGTAGAAATTGCCTTCCTCCTCGTCTCGCAACAGGTGGCCGCCACCCGGGTTGGCGCCATTCGATCCTTTGAACCTGACCAGCGTCTTAAGCGCACCGTCGGCGTTGAGCCTGAACACGGTGCCGCCATTCGTCGGCGATGGGGGGAAACTCGGCCCGCCCGTTGTGCCGTAAAAATTGCCGTGGTGCCCCCTCACCAGCCCTTGAAGAGGCTGCTGGTCATCCGAGCCGTTCCTGAACGCATGAAGAACCGTGAACGTTTGCGCCGCCGCGGGCCACTCGCTCAGCCCACAAATCAGAACGAGCCCCACCAGAGACTTCCAGGCCACTTTGTGATTCATGACACATTTCCTTTCTGACTGAAGTGACGCTCCCAACGACCGGAATGAGGTGCAAGAGACGGGAACTGGCGCGAAGAGGAATGCCCAAGCAGTGCTTACTTGGGTTGGGCGCTACGGGTTCCGACCCGAGTGTTTACTAACAGAACCCACCCACCGTCCCCGTGTCAAGCAGTGTCTGTCGAAAATGTCGAAAAAGGCTAGTCCGGCGCTTGTGACTGTTGCAAAATCGCCATAACACTCGTCAACCGCGAATCAAAATAGTTTTCCTAGCGCTCAATTGTGCGAAGGCCCTGACAACGACATCCCTCCAGATACTGCCGGGCGCTTTCCATCTACTACTTGTACCAGAGTGACCAATATTGATCAGTTTCGCGTGCTGGAAAGTGGGACCATCGTATGGGTTGGAATGTGCCGAGGTGGCTTATGACGATAACGGTCGTGGCAGCGATCTTCGGAGTTTTCGCAATTGGTCTGATCCTCCTCCTGATCTATAAGAGCACGCTTGCTATGCACCGAGACGACCAGTTGTTTCTGGATGACGCGAGTTCGCACATGCACGCGGAGCAGACGGAACTGTTGGCCAAGGTCAACCGACTTACTGTCCCGGTCCGCGTGTTCAGCGTGGGTTCTGGATTATTTCTGATAGCCCTCGCGGGGATATGGCTCTACCAGTTCATGGGAACTCATAGTTGGCGATAAATCGCCATAGGGAGGTGGGAAATGCGACACCAACACCACATTCATCCAGAAGAACTAATGAATCCTGACCTGCAGAGCAGAATAGTGCTCATCGGCAGCGTCTTGGTTGGTGTCGTTGGCCTGTTCCTCAACCTGCTCCGAGTGCTGCGTTAGTCAGAGCCCCGTCAAAACCATTGCAGTTGCGCTCAAATGACGGGGGTCGTGAGCGTAATCGCCTTGAACAACAGGTGACTTCCGGTTTGCCCCTGATGAGGGGAGCCCAGCCAGAAACATCACAGCAGCGAAGATCGATGCGAGCAGGCAAAACGCAGAGCATCGTCCTATTTTGCGTCGAGAAATTCCGCGATCATGGGCGCGAGCCACGAAGTACGCGCCGTCACCTTCATGTGGTCGGTTCCGGGGAGAATAGCCAGTTGCGCGTGCGGAAGAAGACGGAACTGTCGCACCGCGTGCTCAGGGCGCATAACGTCAGCGTCGCCGCAGACAACGAGAGTGGGGGCCGTAATGCTGCGGATCTTATCCTCTGGAATGTCCTTAAAGGTGCGCATGCGTTGGACAGCCTTATCGAACATACTCTGGAGATTCTCGGAGTCCGGAGCAACCTCCAGATAACAGTCGCGTAGCTCCTTAGGCATGACATCGAGAGTGGCGCTGGCAAAGCCATTCCAGAATGCCCGATCCGCACCATCGTGGCTGAAGAAGCCTGAAGCCACCACGAGTTTGTGCACCAGTTGTGGATGGCCGGATCGCAACTTGCAAAGCAACTGTTCCGCCGCTGCTGAAACCAAAGAGATCGACCTGGGGGATGTGTAAGTACTCCAAAAGTGCAGCAGTATCGTCTGCCGATTGTTCAAAGCTGAACGGACGGTCCGCAATATCCGTAGTGTGACCATATCCTTGCTGCTCGAATGCTACCACCTGCCGGTCGCGTGCCAGTTCGGGCAGGATGACACCGAAAGAGGTCTTGATCGTATCGCCGCCACCATGCAGCAAGACCAGCGGAGCACGGGCTGGATTCGAGGCGCCATGGGTCTCGTAGTAGAGCCTGAGTCCGTTGATGGGGGCATAACCAGATTGCATTCCAAGTATCTTCCTTCCCGTTTCGACGTGAGATCGCGGGCCGCTTGCCCTGAGGCTGGAAGGGTGAGGAGGAACCCCCAGAGTACCAGAGCAGGCGGTGCAATACGCCTACGAAGTCGTGCTCGATCCAGAGAAGATGACGGTGATCGATCGGCTAACCCTGCATGCTCTAGGCGTGGGGGAAGAATCGGTGTTAAGGGAATTGCCGTACACCCCAAAGCGTACGATCGTCAATGGGCCGCCGCTTGGGCGGCTGCACCGGGAACCGCCAGTGTGACCGAGTCGGGCTGGGTCCACACCGCCTTGCCGCTGGTCAGATCGAGTCGATCCATCGTTACTTTCGCCTGATCGCGATCAACCTCAACCATCAAATAGTGATAGTTCACATCCTTGCTCTGGAACGGGTCATCCGGAGCGCGTTCGATCGGATAGGCGTGAGCCGCTCCTCCGCCTGACACGAAATAGGTAACCCCCCCATGCTCGTGGCGTTCGTAATTGTGGACGTGTCCCGAGAAGACCACGATGCGGAAATGGGCATGAGCCTGGCGTTCCTCAAGCAGTTTCGCCAATGCCTGCTCCTGCGGTCGGGCCGAATGGCCACCTCCGAACTTCTTAACGTCAGTCGAACTGGTGTAGGGCGGATGATGGAAAAGTAGAAAAACGAAATCCACGTCGGAGGGGACGTGGTCCAGTTTGTCAGCCAACCACTGGCCTTGCGGTCCGGCGGATTCATCGAGTGAGCTGTCGAGCGCGAGGATCAGGGCGTTGCCGGCCCGAACCGAGTAGTAGCGGCTGTTCTTCAGTTCGGGAAAGCGCTGGAAGTAGTTGCCCAGCGCGATTTCTTCTTTGCCGTGCAGATCATGGTTGCCGAGAGCGGGATAGATCGGAATTTTCTTTTCGCGCAAGATGCTGGTCTCGCTGTCCCAAACCTTCCAGTCGTTGGCGTCGTACCCGTTATAGACGATATCGCCGGTAAAGCAGATGAACGCGGGATTGGCCTCGGCGATGGCTTGCACGAGAGCAACGCGCACGGGAGGGTTGGCGGCCTCGGTGTCCTTGGGATCGTGAAAGCGGGTGTCTCCGTAGGCGACGAAGCGGAACGGGGTCTTCACTTCGAGATGCAAATCGACAGCGGCCCCGGTTTGCGCGCTCGATTTCTTGGTACAGCTGGGAAGCGCCAGCAACCCGCCCATAGCCACAAACAGCAGCACGCTTTGCCGCAATGAAGTGCGTCGCAAATTCATAAGCAACCCCAGTCCGGAATCAGATTTCCTCGTTGCTCTATTGTCCCACGACCAGAACTTCGAACTGCCCATTCTCCGCCGTAGAGAGGAAAAGCCGATGAGTCTTGGGATCGAGCGCCATCGTCTTGGCGCGCGGCGCAGTCTTCACCGTCTCGACCACGGAGTATTTGTCAGGATCGTCCTGGTGAATCACGGTAACGGTACCCTCGCCGTTGGAGTTGAAGATCATCCTGGTCTCGGTATCGAAGGCGGTTGCGTCGACGTGATCGCCAATGGGCAGCGTCGTGATGACCTTGCCCGTGTCCGCATTCAGCACCGCCATGACCTTGCTACGGCACCCGAGGAACAGGCGCCGATTCGCTCGGTCCATGGCCATGCTGCTGGGGGAAGAGCAGGGTGCGGTGGGCCAGCGCTGTTCGACTTTGAGGTCGCTGGCATTGATTTTGAGGACGAGGCTCTCATCTTCGAGGTTGTCGTAGACGTAGCCCTTGCCGTCGGCCGCTGCGAACTCGGGTCCGCCTCCGAGATCGACCGTGCCCGCGACCTTGCCAGCCGCGGCATCGATCGCAGTGGCGCTGTGGCTTCCGCCGTTGAAGGCGAATACGCGCGCCGTTGCCGGGTCGAAGATGATCGCGTCGGGCTTCTGGCCGGCAGCAACATCGGCGATCGGTTTCAGCGTTTTCAAATCGAAGATCGTAACGTTGTTGGCCTGCCCGTTGCTGACAAAGCCGCGGCCAGTTTCGGGAGCAAGGGCGACCCCATGCACGCCGGGCGTCTTCGGAATGCTGCCGACCACGGTGAGCGCATCGATGTCCAGCACTTCCACCTGTGTGCCGTGCGAGACGTACAAGCGCCGGGCCGCTTCATCGACGGTGAGATAGTCCCAACTGCCCGTCCCAGGGAGGGGAATCTTCTTGATGACCGAGTAACCGCCAGACGAGGCCGGCGCGGCGAACAAGGCACAGCTCAGGACCGCGATCATCGCGGAACAAAGAACATGGCTTCGCATGAATTTCTCCTCGGCAGCAACCTTAAACGACACGCCTGAAATTTGCCTGAAGGCACCGACCCGACATCTCAGAACTTGACGCGCACCATGAACTGAAGCTGCCGCGGCAAACCGGTGCCGGTGTTGGGCGAGGCTTTGTTGTCGTTATTGTTGTTGAAATTTACGGTCGAACTGATGATGCCGAAGTTGGACTGAGGGGTGAGGAAGCCAGCCGCTGAATTAACCGGTGTATTGTAGACAACGTTCAGCGCGCCTGGATCGCCCAGTTGAACATGGTTGAAGATATTAAACGCCTGCACCGCGAATTCCATTGCGACGCGCTCGCTAAGTTTTGTCTCTTTGGTGAGGGCGAGGTCGATTTGCCAGCTATCCAGAGCGCGAATGGCTCCGTTGGGCTCATTGCCATACCGAGTGAAGTTTCCGTTGGCATCCGTGGGCGGGGGTGCGAATGCAGCGAAATTAATCAGTGGTGTGCCCGAGGAAGCGGGCGTGAGCGGGGTTGGGTGTGACAGGGTCAACGGCAGGCCGGGGACGATGTCAGGCCGCTGGGTCGTCTGGTCGTTGCCATCGGGAAGAAGGAAAGTAAACGGTTGGCCGTTGAAGGCAGAATCTGGGTTTGAGGCGGGGACACTTATGCCGTTGTTTGCACCACCGCCCAGGTCCATCGTCACGGTCAATGGATGCCCGGTATGCCAAAGCCCAATGCTGCTTAATTCCCAGCCTCCCACTACCTTGCCAAGCACTCCGGGAGAACTTAGGAACGTCTTCCCGGGCCCAAAGGGGAGCTCATACACTGCGTCCACGGTGACATTGTGGCGGATGTCGAAGATACTGGGCCCTTTGTCACAAGCCAGGCAGTTCACGTTTTCCGGCCCGTTGGACTCACCCCCTCCCACCGAGCCATCGTTGATGGAGTGGGACCAAGTGTAACGGCCTTGGAATGACAGCCCCTGACTGAAGCGGCGCTCAAGGGATAACCCAAGCGCGTTGTACGTGCTGGCGCCGATATCCCTCTTGCTGTCGACGGAACTGAAGGGATTCCCGCCTGGATAGAACTGATCCAGGGGGCGGACGCAATCCCCGTCGACGGGATTGAAAGTGACGGGCTCGCTGCATAGGTTTACACCGCCACGCGAGAACAACCTTACGCCCCGGCTACCAAGGTATTGCGCCGAGGCCAGGAAACTACCAGGCAACTGATGCTCCACGGTCAGTCCCCAGGTCTCAGAATATAGGTCCCGGCGATCTTGCCGCTGCAGGGCACGCGGATGGCTGCCGAGCTTTGTGGGGCTAGTCCCCTGGGGGACATTCGAGAGGTCGGGTGCGGTTTGCTCATAAGCGGGTTCCAGGGGGAGCTGGCCAGCGTTCGGACCGCCGGTCGGAGGAAGCACGGTTACGCGAAACGTGTCGCTTTCCAGCCCGGCATTCAAGTCGTCGTTTTGAGCGGCGCCGTGATAGATGCCAAAGCCCGTGCGGAACACGGTCTTGCCATGCAGTGCGCTCGGCGCCCATGCCAACGAGACTCTGGGGTCAAAGTTTCGATAGTTGGGATTGTACAGAGCAGGATTTGCGGGACAGGGAGGGGTGTTGATCGGGCCTGGGTTCGGGGCGACATTGAACGAGCCCGTTCCAAGGCACACGCCGTGAAAGAGGTTCAGATCGAAAACCGTGGTCCGGTTGGTGGCCTCGTGGGCAACGCCGTAGTAGTCCCAGCGTAGACCCGCACTCACAGTGATGGTCGGTGTCACTTTCCACTCGTCCTGAAAGTAGGGCATAAAGAAGTTACGGCGCAGCCGGTGGCAGCACCATGGAGCGATGAATTGGATCTTGGAGAGATTTGCATTCACCATGTCTCCTTCGCTGGCGAAGTTGAGCTGGTTGTCGGCAGTTTGTCCCTGATTGAGCCGGACGCGGCGGTACTCCATACCCATCTTGAATGCGTGTCGGCCGTGGACCCAAGTCAGGTTGTCGACTAGACCGTAGGTTGTGCCCACCTCGATATCGGCCGTGTTGTCGTTGAGGCTCTGAAAGGTACTGGGTGTATTCACTGCATAAGTAAGTATGCTCGATTGAGGATTGTGGAAAGGCTCACGGTTAATGTAGCCCTTAACCTCGTTGAACAGGTTCGGAGTGAAGCTGTGCTGCAAGGCAAGCAGATAGTTCGCAGGGTGATTGATGGTCTGAAGCTTGTCCCCTGGGAGACTGGCCCCGTTGGGGGCGTCCACTAAGCTTATATCGCGCTGAGCGCGGCCGTAGAGCAGGGTCTTTGCATTGATTTGGTGGTCGATCCGTACCAGCCAAGTGTCCTCATGTACTGTGGTGGGAGTGGGCGCTGTAAGAGTATCAGCGTTCGGGTCAAAATTAGATGCGTTCGGATCCTGCCCCAAATACGAGAAAGCAGCGTCTGGGTACACAAAGCGCGGAGAACAACCGTTGATCGGACCCTTGGCAGCCGCGGAGGCTCGCCACGGGTAGGCTTGCATGATAGCGCACATCTGTGGAGACGTCTGCAAGACTAACTGCTGATAGGTAAGATTTGAGTTGGAGACGATGTTATTCTGGCCAAAGCCCGCCGGCACCGCGAACTGCTGCGTGATCGACTGCAATTGGCGAAGTCCTTCGTAGCTGACAAAGAAGAAAGTCTTGTCTTTCTTGATCGGCCCGCCGACAGTGAACCCGTACTGCCCCAAGCGAAACGGGGGAATGGCGGGGTTGCCGTTGATGTCATAGTCGTTGAAATTGCGGGCGTCGAAGATGGAATTCCTGAAGTAGCCGAACAGGCTGCCGTGCCAGTCATTGGTCCCCGACTTTGTGACCACGTCGACCTGACCGCCGGCCTGAGTGCCATATTCGGCGTCGTACAATGCGCTGTTGACGCGGTATTCTTCGATGGCGTCCTGAGAAATCTGCAGGCGGGTCTGTGATTTCTGCGCCTGCTCCTGAATGCCGCCGGCGTCGACGCCATCGATGGAAAAGTTGTTGTCGTCGCGGGCCCGGCCGGCGAAGCGGATGGTCCGCTGATCGCCACCTCCGTCATCCTGCGCAAACGGAGCGAGGAGCGTGAAACTGGCCCAGTCGCGGCCGTTGTTGGGAAGTTCGGAGATCTGGTTCGTATCAATCACCGTGGCTGCCTCGGCGGAAGCGCGGTCCGTGGGCGCGAGCGTCGCTTTGACTTCAATCTTTTCGTTAATAGCTCCGAGGGCAAGCTCAACGTCCAGAGTGCGCGTCTGTCCGACCCGAAGCACGACGTCTTCCACCAGCTTGGTTTTGAAGCCGTTCCCCGTGACCGTTGCCGTATATTGGCCCACGGCCAGGCCCGGAAAACGGTAATAGCCTTTTGAATTCGTCGACTGTTCCTGCGTCATGCCGGTGTCGATAGCGACGACTTTCAACGTTGCGCCAACGATCACGCTTCCCGATGGATCGGTGACCGTGCCTTCGAGAACCGCTCGGTCCACTTGCCCTGATGCCCTTGTTCCAGCGAGGATGACAGGCACGCTTAGGAGTAGAGTCAAAGCGAGTCGCGAGAAATTGGAGAACTTCGAGAGTCGACTGTCGGTGTGCATGTTTCTCTCCTGGCGGGCAGAGGAGATGCTGAGTCGGGAGGACCGCCGAGCGCGCAGGCCACCGACCTCCCGGAACTGTCATCCCCGGTTTGACTGCTAGTTTGGGTAAGGGGGAATCCTAGAAGCGGAGTGTGACGGGAGAATGAACGTCAAGTTAATATTTCTTCAGGTTTCAGGAGCCAGCTACGGGGGTTCCGCTCTAAACTTGTTTGGGAAACTGGGGCCGAGCCGTCCTTGGTGGTGGCGTAAATCTGAATGAAATTGCTGATCGTAGAGGACGAGCCGCGCATGTCCGCCCTTCTCCGCAAGGGACTGACGGAGGAGGGGCACACGGCGACGTGCGCCTCCGACGGCGCCGAGGGGCTGGAACTGGCGAAGTCGTACGAGTTCGACGCCATCATTCTCGACGTCATGATGCCGAGGCTTAGCGGATATGAACTGGCCAAGCGTCTGCGGGCGGAAAAAATTCGCACGCCGATCCTGATGCTCACGGCAAGAGATTCGGTGCCGGATGTCGTCCGCGGGCTTGATCTGGGCGCCGATGATTACATGACCAAGCCGTTTTCGTTTGACGAACTGGTGGCCCGGCTGCGGGCGGTCAAGCGGCGCGCCGCCGCGGCCCAGGATCCCAGTTTGCGAGTGGGCGATCTGGTGCTGGATCCGGCCAGCCGGGAAGTGCTGCGGGGAGAGGAGCACGTCTCGCTCACCCGCACGGAATACAATCTGCTGGAGCAGTTGATCTATCGTGCCGGCAAGGTGGTGTCCCGGCGGTCACTGATCGAAGCGGTGTGGGGATTTGACCGCGACATCGAAGAGAACACGCTCGACGCCTTCATGCACCTGTTGCGCGGCAAAGTGGATCCACCGGGCCGCCCGAAACTGATTCACACGGTGCGGGGCGTGGGATATATGATCCGCGAGGTTCAAGGGCAAGGCGGGCTGGGATGAAACGGCTTTCCATCGGAGTGCGGCTCACCCTTTGGTACCTGGCGATCTTCGCCGTCGCCCAGATCGCCTTCGGCGCCGGCATGTGGTTCATTCTGCGGCATAGCCTCTATGACATGGTCGACGACGGCCTCGAGGAGCAGGTCGACGACTTGCGGAGCTTTCTCCAGACCCTGGGGAAGGATCCGCTTTTGCCGAAGCTCCGGGAAGAAGTGAATGAGACCTATGCCATCGAGCACCTCGGCAACTATCTGGCGGTTTATGCGGAAAACGGCGATCTGATTTATCGTTCTGCCTTCTTGCAGGCGCACCAGCTGGCAATGACGCCCCCGGATCAACTCGATCAAGCCATCTTCAAAAACCGCAGGAGCGAAGGTCGTCACTTCCGTTTTATTCTGCAGAAGCTGAAGGTCAATGGACACATCTATGCCGTGGAGATGGGGGCTCCGACCGACGATGCGTTCCGGTCTCTGTCGCTGTTCCGTACTTATCTGCTGATGTTCGCTCCACTGTTACTGCTGGTGGCTGCTGGAGGTGGGCATTGGCTGAGTCGCAGGGCGCTCTCCCCGGTCGATGCGCTGGTGCGAACCGCACGCGACGTGAGCGGCGCTAGTCTCAACAGTCGCCTGCAGAAATTGGACACCGGGGATGAACTGCAGCGCCTCTCGGACACGTTGAACGAAATGCTCGACCGGATTGAGGTCTCATTCCGGCGGATCACGGAATTTACCGCCGACGCCTCGCATGAGCTCAGAACGCCGGTGTCGCTCATCCGAACCGAGGCCGAGCTTGCGCTACGCCGCTCGCGCGGAGAGGCCGAGTACAAGGAATCTCTCCGCCACATTCTGCTGGAGGCGGAGCGAACCACGGCTCTCATTGAACAATTGCTGGCCCTGGCCCGCGCCGATTCTGGCCGTGAGACCCTGCACATGCAGCCGGTGGATTTGCGTGCGATCCTGCGTGGTGTGGTCGAAAGCTGGCGGCAAATGGCCGAAATCCGCAACCTGCAGTTTTCGGCGAACATCTCGGCCGAGGATTCGTTTGTCATGGGGGACGAAGCGGCTCTGCGACGGGTGGCGGACATCCTGCTCGACAATGCGTTCAAATACACGGCTCCGCCCGGTAGCGTGGAGCTGTCTCTCGAGCAGAAGGGCGACCGAGTAGTCATGACCGTGCGAGATTCAGGCATCGGAATTGCCGAACAGGATAAAGAGAAGATTTTCGAGCGTTTCTACCGTGTGGACAAAGCGCGCAGCAGGGAGCAGGGAGGTGCGGGGTTAGGCCTGGCCATTGCGCGCTGGATTGTAGCGCAGCATCGCGGCTCGATCGCGGTCGAGAGTAAGCCCGGCTCGGGTAGTGTTTTTCGTCTGGAGTTCCCCGCGACTTCGGTGCCCGCTCGGAATCCGCAGCTGGTGTGAGGCATCACGCCAAATAAGTGGTAACTTAAGCGGTTTGGGAATAATTCGTAGACTGTTTTGGACCGTAATTTCTGTTCTGTTTCGTACCGCACTGACCATTCGAAACTGACGCTCGCTTAGGATCTCCCGGCGAATTACCTGAACAGGCAGGGTTCCGTTGTTTCTAGTACTCAAACTCCAACAACGTTTCCTGCCATCGCTGTTCCCTCAACGCGGCTCTTCACTTTTGCGAAGGCCGTCTCCCGCGATGTGGAGGTGTCGTCTGCGAAAGGTGAGAAGCCGCAATCGTCGGTCGTTCCCAGCGACCCGACGGGAATGAATTCTGCCGCTTCGAGCACGCGATCACGAGTTACTTCCGGACTTTCGATCTTGGGATCAATGGGGTCCGTGACGCCAACGAAGAGCATCTGCTCTGGCTTGAGCAGGCTTTGGATCGTAGCCAACACACGACGGCGATCCCGCTCACTGGCCAACTGAACATAGAATCGGCCGACCTTCAAACGAAACAACCCCGGCAGTAGGGCCGCGTAGTCCACGTCTGCACTATGCGTGGAATCATGATCGCCACCGGGGCAGGTGTGCACTCCAATTTTATTCCGCTCCGCATCCGAAAACTTATCGAGTACGCAGTTGTTCAAATCAATGAACGTATTCAGCAATCCCCCGGAGGGGTCGAGTTTGAGCGCCAGACGCCCTTCCGTAAAATCGATCTGCACGCAGGCGGCATTGGCTTCCAGACACTCCCGGATATCTCTCGTCGCATCCTGAATGAGATCTTCGAGGAAAGCCTCGTGCGGATATCCGTTCAGGCCGCTCTGCGGATAAAGCAGGCTCAAAGCGGAGGCCGAAATCACAGCCTGTTTCAGTGGCCGGCGAGCATGTCGCTGAGCGGCCTTAAGGTAGGTGACGGCGTGGACGCCATAGCGGAAAGGACCTCTCGTCAATCGCGGCAACTGCCGGGTGTGGCCATCAGCAAATGGAATGGTTACGCCATCTGCAGCGAGATTCTCCAAACCGCTAAGGGGATAGGTTGCAAAACTCGGCTTGGTCTGCTCACCGTCCGTGATGACGGGCGATCCGGTTGCTTCCAGGCGGCTAATAGTGTCGCGTAGAGCCGCTTCTTCGGCCGCATGAAACTGCTCGTCCGATATCTGTCGCCCAGCACGAGCGCGCATCGCGGCCAGCAACCCGGGCGGGCGCGGTATGCTGCCAATAGGTTCTGTGGGGATCGGCATGGTGTAAGGCCCTCTGACTTGATCTAGAAATTCAACCGCAGTGCAAAACGGAACTTGCCGCGCTGTGCCCGAGGAGACAGGACTCCCCTTCCATCTCACAGGCGTTTTGAATGCGGGAACCTTACCAATGATTGGTGAATCGCGGCAATACTAGAAAAAGGCTAGAGATGGTCGTCGAGCGATTTGTGTATGATTCGACCCCGGCGTAGCCCGCGGAGATCAAGCCAATGAGCGAGGAGTCCAGTCCCGAAAGTGTCGGAGTTGGCAGAACTACACTGCAACCCGCCGAAATGGCGTCAGGCCGGAGTGAATTCGATCTCGGCTATTACGGCTGGCGCGTGGTGTGGGCGGCGTGTCTCGGCGTGATGGCGGGATTCGGCTCGCTGTTCGTCTATACCTTCTCCGTGTTTGTGAAGCCGCTGGCTGCGCAGTTCGGTTGGAGTCGCGAAGCCATCTCGAGCGGCTTCGCAATCGCCGCCGTCACGCTCGGGGTGTGCTCCCCGCTGCTCGGCCGGTGGATCGATCGCTTTGGCCCTCGCCGCATCATTCTTGCGTGCATGACGGCATACGTATGCGCCATCGCCTCGCTCTCGCTGTTGCACTCTGAATTGTGGCAGTTTTACGTGACTTGCTTCGTGCTCGGTGCCGTGGGGAACGGTGCAGCGCATCTAGCTTATTCGCGATCGATTTCTACCTGGTTCGAGCGACGTCTGGGGATCGCGTTGGCGTTTGTTATGGTTGGAGCGGGGTTGGGCGCCATGATTTTACCCGTCATCGCCCAAGCGATCATCAGCCGGTCCGGCTGGCGCGCAGCTTACGCGTCCCTCGGCGCTCTAGCCTTGTTACTCGGCTTGCCCCTCAGCTGGCGCTACATCCACGAACGCGGTGCAATCGGACACGAGTCCTCTCCGTTTCCACATTCTGGAACGACCTGGCAACTAGGCCTGCGCTCTTTTGCGTTCTGGATTATCACTGCCATCCTTTTCGTGAGCTCGATCAGCATGAACGGGGCGATCACTCACCTGTCCGCGTTGTTGACCGATCGCGGCCTCACGGCCGGAAATGCGGCGCTATGCGCGTCCTTGCTCGGCGGATCGAGCCTGCTTGGCAGGGTCGTGGTCGGATGGCTGCTGGACCGCTTTTTCGGGCCGCATGTCGCCCTTTTCATAAACCTCGCTACCGCTCTAGGCATTTTTCTCCTGGCTCGGGCGAGCAGTTTCCCGGCAGGTTGCCTTGCCGCTGCGCTCATTGGCATCGGGGCGGGAGGCGAAGCCGCCATCACACCATATCTGCTCACGCGTTATTTTGGGCTGCGTGCTTTTTCCACGCTTTACGGTCTCACCTGGACGTTCTATGCAGCTGCGGGAGCCATCGGGCCGGTGATACTGGGCCGCGCCTTTGACGCGACTGGCTCTTATGCCTCTTTGCTGGTTCTCCTCGCAGCAATGCTAGGACTGGCGGCAGCAACGAATCTGTTGCTTCCACGCTATTCAGATTCGTTCGCCACTAGGGTTGACTGAGCCAACCCTCCAAACCAATGCGGGTGGTTGCAAGCCACGACCAGATTAAGTCCCGACAGTTCGCCTTCTGGGAAGTTAGAAATTCCCAGTCAGAGCTTGCGATTTCCGTCTCCAGACCGGGTTGACTGCCGCCCGAGAAACTCTGCCTTAAGTTCGGGCGTGGGAATGCGCCGGCCGCGGATTTTGTTTTTGACTAATGAAAAAGAAAGGCGGCTGCGGTTGTCGCCGCAAGCCACCTGGTGAACGTGCCGAACTGGTTGCTACGCGCCTGCGCCGGCGGCCCTGACCAAAACTTGCATGCCCGGGGTCTCGGCCATCGCTCCGAAGTACAAACGGTAGGAGCGGTGGATTCCGTACATGACCGGGAACACTGCCAGCGCCAACGCCCAGCCCATGTGTGCGCCGACGGTCTGCAACATCGAGCCTAATCCGGCACTGATTACGTAGTACGGGAATGAGAGGTGGGCCAGATTCCACCAGATTGGGCCCGCGGCCTTGCCCTCGCTCAGGGCTACGATAATCGCGACCGGGGCCGTTTGTCCGAGAAACAGAGTCGCGGCCGCCAGCACCAGGCCGGCCGGGTTGGAGCCCCAACCTGTACCGGATAACCACTGGGCGTGGAACATCAAGCTAGCCAGCGTGGTGGCCAATGCCATCAGGCTCAGGTTGAATGCCATCTGTTCGGGTTTGAATTTCGCGTCTCTCCGTGGCCAGCACTGAACTACGGTGGAAACACAGGTAATGGCGACCGCCTCAGCCCCGCTGAGATTCACGATGGCGGTAAGCAGGAACGGCAGGTTGACCGACATGTTGCCGTTGATGCCTGGCAGCTTGACTTTCATGCGCGATGTGGCTGCCGCGAGTGCCAGAACTGCCAGAGCGAAATACAGGTGCAGCGAGTGACTGATGAAGCCGGCATAAGCGGCGGCGCTTGCCGCGCCCAGCATCATTGCGCCGATGAAAGTCTTAGTTCGCCGTGTCTTGTCCATGATTTCCTCCTTTCATTTGCAAGTCACACGACGATCACCGTTCGCCGGAGGTGGAGCTAAAAGCTCCATTCCCGCCCAACAACGAGGAGCCCCACACCACGCTGCTTCCCGCGACGTTGCTGGATGCTCCCCATACGACACTGAATCCGCTGGTGGCGCTGCTGCCCCACACCACGGAACTACCCCAAACTACGGAGCTGCCGGCAACGTTCGATCCCCATACCACGGACGAGCCCCAAACTACCGATGAGCCCCAAACCACCGAAGACGGGTTCACGGAACTGTTTCCGTTCGAAAGCGTGACCGCGCCCGTCGAGGAGTTATAGGCCGCGGAGGGCGACAGGGCCGACCCGACGGTAGCCGGAGCCTTGTCCGTATTGGCCAGGGCTGCAGCCATGTCCAGGTATCCGGCGCCGACTGTGAACAGATCGTAGTAGGACGTATAGGTTTGACCCGTGGTTGGGTCGGTCGCCGTCGAAGACGTCGGGAACGTCTTGTATGCTGTCTTCATCAGGCGCGCTTTGACCTGGTCAGGGGTCAGGGTTGGATCCTGTTCGAGCATTAAGGCAACACCACCGACGACCGCGGGCGTCGCCATGCTGGTGCCACTCAAGATGAAATAGTCGTGATTGCTGTAGTTACCGGCGACCAGGTTGCCGGGGTATTCGCCTTCCAGCGTGCTCCAGTGAGAGTCGAGCGAAACCACCATGTTCCCCGGAGCCACGACGTCGGGCTTCACAACAAAATCATATGTCGTGGGTCCCTTCGAACTGTAACTGGCGATCTGGTCATCCGTGCGTGGGTAGGTTCCCATCGATTTCATAGCGCCCACGGTGAGGACGAGCGGATCGTTGCCCGGAGCCGCAACGGTTCCGTAGCCACTACTGCCGCTGACGCTTACGCGTCCAAAGTTACCCGCAGCTGCGACAACCACGATGCCGGCCTTCCAGGCAGCTTCCGCAGCCTGGCAGAGAGGATCCTGCGCGTAGCCGACCGATATGCCACGGCCCAGCGACAGGTTGATGACTTTAATGTTGTAGGTGTTCTTCAGTGCGATGGCCTGCTGAATGGCTGCGATGACCATGCTGTCACTGCCGGAGCCGTTGACATCCAGAACACGAAGGTCAACCAGGCTTACGTTGGGTGCCACGCCGGCGTAACGTCCTCCTGACTTGTAGCCGTTACCGCCGATGATTCCTGCCACGTGCGTGCCGTGCCCGTACAAGTCATACACCAGGTGGCCGCCCGAGTTGTAGACGCTGGTGCCGGTGAAGTCCTGGTGATAGACGACGCGCGAGTGCGATTCAGTGGAGTCCCACAGGTCGGCATGGTTGTCATTAATGCCGCTGTCGATAACAGCCACGCCAACGCCGCTTCCGTTATAGCTGGAGTTCACCGCTGCGCTGACATTCATGGCTGCATCGGTATAGTCATCCATCCCCTTCAGCGGATGGTCGATCGTGACCGATGCGATCTGAGGGTCAGCTTCCAACGAAGGCAGGGCGCTGACCGGGATGGTGAAAGCCGCACCCTGAATCAAATGCAGCTTCACCTGCAGGCGCCCGCCCCGGCCATTCATCGCGGTGTAGTGGGCCGCGGTCGGCACCTGCTGATACTGTACGATGACTCTCACGGTCTGGCCCTGAGCCGATCCCTGATGGGCTTTTGCGAGCAGTCCCGAGAGTTCGGACGCAATCCGCGATCGGGCACCGGCGGCCGCGTTCAATTGCGGCACGCCCAACATGCCCACCGCGAGAAGCAGGAACAGGCTCGCGCGTTTACCCCAGGCGGCGCTACGACGTTCGTGGCGGCCGACTGGTTTTTGTGATTTGTGCTTGTGCGCCATAAAAATTTCACCCTTCTTTCTCGACGGGGGAAAGATCGAGTGCGTACCGGTTGCTGATGTTGCATGGCAGCGGCCAATCGCGATGCTGTAAGTGGTTGATTCAGCTGTGGATATTGCGGGCGCCGAGGCTTAAGTCGGGCCACTCTGTCCCGCCTGGCCGGTTGTGGGACAGAGTGTCGCAACTTCCGTTGCCCGTGACTTCAGTTTCCGGCCCCGAGTGACCGACGGAGTGATCGGATAGGGCGAGGTTCCACCATGGCGATTGATTGGTTCTGGCGAAGACGGCTTATTTCATTCGGGCGGCGAATGCTTTTTTCTGAGGTTCGATAGTCTGAGGACGAGGCATCCTCGGCATGGCTGCCATCAGCCGTTGCGTGTATTCGTGCTGAGGCGTGGTCAGGACCTCTTCGGTCGTTCCCTGTTCGACGATCTGTCCGTCGTGAAGGATCGCAATGCGGTCGCAGATGCCGGCAACCGAGGCCAGGTCATGCGAGATATAAAGAATGGCCATCCCGGTGGTGCGGTTGAGCTGGCGGAAGAGCGCGAGAATCTCTGATTGTGTGATCAGGTCGAGCGCGCTGGTCGCTTCGTCGGCCAGCAGGAGCGCGGGACGATGCATCACGGCCATGGCGATCAGCACGCGCTGCGCCTGGCCCACGCTCATCTGCGACGGATGCTTGCCCAGGAATTCGTCGCTCGCCGGCAGACTCACGCTTTCAAGCGCCGCCCGGATGGCGGCTTCACACTCTGCGCTCGGACCGGAAGCGTGTGCCCGCCACGCCTCTTTCAACTGGGTGCGAATCTTCAGGGCCGGATTCAGCGACGAGAGCGGACTCTGGAGCACCAGCGCCAGCTTGCGTCCGCGGAGAGATCGAAGTTCCCGATCCCGCATTTGCAGCAAATCGCTGTCCTCGAACGCGATCGTGCCGCTTGCCTGCGCTCGCTTTCCCTCGAGCAGACCAAGGATCGACATGGCCAGCGTGCTCTTGCCCGAACCGCTCTGCCCAACTAGTCCCACTACCTCGCCGCGGCGGAGGTCGAGTGCGACCTCGCGCAGCACGGGCGGCTTGTCTCCATATCGCACGGAAAGGCGCACGGACAACAGAACGTCGGATTGAGGGCGGTTATTCATAGATTGCAAACTCTGCTTTTGACCTACTTCACCGTCAGCCGCTCGACATTCCAGTAAGTCTGCGGCACTACAATGACTGGGCTCGCCCCCTGCACGCTGCCCGCGACGGCCGACAGCGCATTCTTGTTCACCAAGTAGATGAACGGCGCCTGCTCGAGGGCGATCTCCTGCACGCGGTCAAAGGCTGCTTTGCGCTTTTGTGCGTCGGCCGAAGACGCTTGCGCCCGCATCAACTTGTCAATCTCGGCTTCCCATGCGGTCTCCGGGGTTTTCTCCTGCGGGTTCCATTGGTGGTTCTCCGAGGAACTGAGCCAGACGTTCATCTGTTCACTCGGATCCAACCCCACATTTGTCAGGCCCAGCAGAATCGCCTCATAATCGAAGGTCTGGGTCATGCGCTCGATCAGGGAAGGGAAGTCGAGCGTGACCACGTTGACGTGAATGCCGATCTTCTGCAGGTCTTCCTGGATCATGGTGGCCATGCGCTCGCGATACTTGTTGCCCGAGTTGGTGATGATGGAAAAAACGACGTCATTTCCAGCCAGGTCTTTGAGCGTGCCATTTTCCAGCCGGAAACCCTCGGCCTGTAGGGCTTTGAGCGCGGCCTCGGGCGAGTAGAGCTCGGGCTTCAGCTTGCCGTTGAACCAGAATCTGTTCGCCGGCGAGACTGGGCCTATTGCGGGCTGAGCATGCCCGCGAAATACCACGCGGCTCAAGTCGGCGCGGTTGATGGCTTCAGAGATCGCGCGCCGGAAAGCCGCCGAGCGGAACCAGTTTTTCTTGAAGGCCGGCAACGGGGCCTTGGCAACCTCGTTGAACCACATCTGCTCGCTGTCGAGCGACGGGCCGGCATCGTGTACCAGCTGTGGGGAAGTTGACGCCAGTTTGTCGAAGTACTCGCTGTCGAGCGCGTTGATCAAGTCGATTTCGCCGCGCTTGAAGCGCAGCAGTTCGACGTCGCGATTCGGCTGAATGTCGAGCCGGATCGAATCCAGATAGGGAAGATGGTGCCCCTGCGCGTCCGTCTTCCAATAGTTCGGATTGCGCTTCAGCACTACCGTGACTCCGGGCTTGTAATCCGCCACCATGAACGGACCGAGCACGGCCATTTCTTTCTTCGGGGAGTGGGCCGAAAGAACAGCGACCTGATCGAACTGCCGGTCGAGTCCCGCGACCGGAGCCGGGAAGGTCACCGAAATCTCAGTTGGAGAAATGATCTTGGTTTCGACATTCCCCGGGGCCGAGCGGAATGCATCTCCGGTCGGAGAATGCAACGCCGGGTCCATCAGTTGCCGCACCGTGTAGGCGACGTCCTCGGCGGAGAATGGAGTGCCGTCGGAAAAGGAAAGACCGCTGCGCAGCTTGAACGTGATCTGCCTGCCATCTTTCGAGACTTTCCACGACTGCGCCAGTTCCAGTTCCAAAGCCTGTGTCTGGCGATTCATGCGGACCAGCACGCCTGCGGTCAAGTACCGGATCGCCACCGACGCGTCGTCTTCAACTTTCAGTGGATCGAAGGTCTTCGGCTCCGACCGCAGACAGAAGCGGAGTTCCCCTCCCTTCTGCGCGACAGCGGCCGCTGCCAGGAATACCAGGCAGAACGTCGAAACGGCCATCGCACTCCTGCACTTCATCGTCATCACTCGGAACCTTCCCCTGAGGTCCGTCATGCGGTTACCTCTTCCTGCTTTGTGAGCACGAGTTGAAACGACGTCACAACTACGATGAGCAGCAGCAGCGGCACAAACTTCCACGGCTCCTCGCCCACCGACACCAGGCCTTCCAATTCCTTCAACAAACTTCCCCAGGAAGGCATCGGCTCAACGACACCAAGACCGAGGATGCCGAGATTGGCCTCGCTCAAGATGAACACCGGAATCGAAATCCAGAACTGCGCCAGCAGCACGGGCTTCAAATTCGGCATCACATGCACCCAGAACAAGCGCCCGCCGCGAATGCCCGCAGCCCGCGCCTGCTGGACAAAATCGGAGTTGCGCAGCGAACCTGCGGTGGTACAGAGCACGCGCGCCGCGCTGGTCCAACCCAACAGCCCCAGCATCAGAAACGTCACCAGAATCGAAGCAAGGGGTGATACATTCAGCGGCATCAGCGCACGCACCGTAATCAGCAAAAACAGCCAGGGCAGCGACAGAAAAAGATCCGTCACCGCCATCGCGCCCCGAGCCCATGCCCCGCCCGAATACCCTGCTAAGCCTCCGACCAGCGCCGCCAGGAGCGTAGAAAGCAACGCCGCCGCGGGCGCCAGCAGTAGCGAAATCCGGGTTCCATACAGCACGCGCGCGAAGCGGTCGCGGCCGATTGCGTCGGTGCCCATCCAGTGCTGGTGCGACGGAGGCGCGTCCGAGGCTTCGCGATACTGTTTGGCGTATCCCGCCGGAGCGAGCCAGTTCGCCGCCAGCGACACGCCGACGACGAGCAGCAACACGGCACACGCCATCCGGCGCCAGAAACTCATGCCTGCTGGCCTCGCAACATATGTCCGATTACATCGGCCCCTGAATTTGCCAGCAAGGTTACCAACGTCACCAGGATGGTCAAATTCATAAGCAAAGGCAGGTCGCGGGCCAGGGCGGCCTGCCAAGCCAGCTGTCCGACGCCCGCCAGGCCACACAGAGCTTCCACCGGAATCGCCGCTCCGATGGCGATGCTTACCGAGACTCCTGCCACCGCCAGCAACTGTGGGCCGACGACCGGGACCACGTGCCAGAAAAGAATGCGCCATTCCGTCAGGCCCTGCGCTCGAGCGGTAATGACGTGAGGCAGGGCCTGCGCCTTCGCCAGCAGATTGCGCGTGTAACCGTAGACTCGGGGAAACACGATCAGTGCGACCGCGAGTGCCCCCGGCACATTCCACAGCACCGACAAGAGTGCGAGCACCGCAGCGGGAATGCAAAGAAAGGTCCCGCTGAGGACCGTGGTCAGCGCATCATAAGCCGACACCCGCAGCCACGCCGCGCTCAATGCCAAAGCCAGCGCCGCGGCCCAACTCAGCAGCAGCCCAATGCCGACCAACCGCAAGGTCAGAGGAGCGCGCTCCCGCAGCAAGTGGCCAACCGGCTGTCCGAGGGAGAGCGAAGTCCCCAGATCGCCATGAGCGGCCCGCTGTAAGGAATGAAAATAGAAGCGGAGAATATTCCGTTGTTCGAGCCGCGTTTCGCGCCGCACGCGAACGCTGTCTGTATTGAGGCGGGGATCGAGTTGCTGCTCATCCACGTCGAACCCCGGAGCCAGGCGGACCAGCGTGGCCGAGAGCAAGCCTCCAAGCAGAACGGTCGCCACCAGAGCGATTCCGTGCCGCGCAATTTTCCGGCCTAGCATGGTGAGTCTGCTCCTATTCGACCGCGGCGCCACGCGACTTCGGCTCCTGTTCGCGCGCAATGGCTTCGGCGTGGTGGACTTGCTTCATGGAATACATGCGGCGGTCGGCCTCGGCCAGAAGGCGCTCGACGTCGTATCCGTCCTCGGGGCAAAATACCGTCCCCACACTCAGCGTTATCAATTCGCGGCCGCACACGTGGCGTCCCGACTCAACCGCGGCCTGGTTCAATCGTTCGGCTTTTTCCTTGGCCGCTTCCGGTGTCAGTCCGGGAGCAGTAATCACAAATTCATCTCCGCCCATGCGGGCTACGTAGTCGTAACCGCGGCACGCCTCTTTGAGCCTGCTGCAGAACTCACGCAGAAGCTTGTCACCTTCCAGGTGGCCGAAGGAATCATTGATCTGCTTGAAGCCGTCGATGTCGCAGACCATCACCGCCAGTGGCGTCTTAGTGCGGCGGCAGCGGGCCACTTCCTGCGCCAGGTGCACAAACAGCGAGCGTGCGTTGGGCAGCCCGGTCAAATAGTCGGTGGTGGCCGAACTCTCCGCTTGCTGATACTTTAGGGCGTTCTCGACTGAGAGCGCGACCTTCGAAGCTACGGCCAGCAGGATTCTCAAATGATCCGGGCTGAAAGCGTCACGGTTCGCGTGATACATGGCCAGTACGCCGACCACGCCGTTCAGTCCTTCGAGCGGCACCACCAGCGCCGACTGCAGAGTGGTGTGCTTTCCGGGGTCGACCACATAACCGGCTTCGACCTGCGGATTTCCGTTCACAATCGGCTTGCAATTCTCGGCCACCCATCCACACAATCCTTCGCCGACGCGAATCTTGAGCGAAGACAGCATGCGGAAGTTTTCGCCGCTCACCAGCTCCGCCAGCAGCCATCCGTTACGGTTGACGAAAACCGCGATCGAATCGTAGGGAATCATGCGGCGCAGGCGCATCGAGAGGACGGAAAGTGTTTCGCTCAAACTGAGCGACACGCCCAGGTCCTGGCTCAGTTCGAACATGGTCTGTGCTTCTTGCCGTGCCGACGCAATCGAGGTCAGGAAGTCCGAGTTCTCGGTGACGCTGTGCGTGGTAGGATCTTCTTTTTCGAATCCGGTGGCGGGCGCGAGTCCTCGTTCCACTTTCACCATTTTGGATAGCGTGTGCGGTACGATCGTTTCCTCGGTCATCTGCGCCATACGCTCTAACTCGACGTAGTTGCGCTCGAGGATTCGGACGATCTCCGGATCGAACCAGGTTCCCGCTCTCTCCTTGACCTTGTCCATCGCCTCCGCCAGCGGCAAGGCGGGGCGGTATTGACGGTGCGAGGCCAGCGCGTCCAGGCAGTCGACGGTGGCCAGAATGCGCGCGCCGATGGGGATCTGTTCGGCGGCGAGTCCGTCGGGATATCCCGACCCATCCCAGCGTTCGTGATGGCAGCGCACAATGGGTGCCACCGGATAGGGAAACGCGACCCGCTCCAGAATTTCGGCTCCCACGATGGGGTGCACCTTCATCTTTTCGAACTCTTCCGGCGTCAGACGTCCAGGCTTATTGATGATCTGCTCGGGCACTGCGAGTTTGCCAATGTCGTGCAGGAGCGCGGCCGCGCGCAGCGCCTCAATCTGCTCGTCGCCTAACTTCAGTTCCTTGGCGACTTCAACGGCGTAGGTGCGAACGCGCTGCAGATGGGTATGCGTGGTGTGATCTTTAGCCTCGATGGCAAGTGCCAATGCCTCGATCGTGCGCATGTTGAGCGACGCGATTTCTTCCACGTGCCGCTTTTCCACCTCGACCCGATCCTTTTCCGCCTCCAGCCGGCCCAGATACAAGCGGTACGAGCGGTACACCCAGTAGATCAGCGGCAGCACCAGCAGAGAGGTCTGCCATCCTGCGGTGTGATTGATGATTCCGACCAGTCCCACCGCCGCGGCTCCGACCAGGTAGTAAGGGAACGACCAGAAGTAACATTCCGCCCAGACTTTGCGGCTCGATTTTCCTTCCGTCAGCGCGATCACCACCGAGATCGGCAGAGTGTTGGCGAAAAAGAACACCAGCGCGGCGACCATCAGCAGAATGGGCTTGTTCGACGCGAATCGCACCGTGAGCCAGTGGTAGCTGAGGTAAGTCAGCGCGCTGGCATTGGCCATCATGCCGGCCACGTTGAACAGCACCTTGACGGGATCGAGCCGTTTGCGCGTCTGCCAAACGCTCTGGAACAACGACGCCGCGCAACCGATGACCAGCGTCTCGGGAAGGCTCAACTCCATGACGCCCATCAGGATGAACAGGAAATTCACCGACATCGTGCCGTCGATGCCGGGTAGCTGCACCTTGAGTCCCGATGCCAGCACCGCCACCGCCAGGTAGCAGGCGAACCGAACCAGATCGTGCGATTGCCAGTGCGCCAGGGAAAAGGCGAGGACGCCCACCCCCAAGGACACAGTGATGCCGACGAATGCCTTCGTCGGGATCGACAATCGGTCCTCTGCTGGTCTCATCTGACTTCCTGAACTAACGCCGGCTTCTTGGCCTCGAAACCCTTTTGTGTCGCTCCTGGCTTCGAGCGTTGTCTTGGGGGAGACAGAACCAATTCCTGCCCGCGAACTGTCGTCAACGGAGCGGACTGAATGGGCACACCATACTCTGAGCCCTGCCCGGAGATGGTATGGCATGAATTAGAGGTTCAGTAGCTTACTTTGGTAACTATCCGGGGCTTTCGAGAGTTTGGCTCGACCTCGGTGGGTTCGGAATCCGGTTCACCGGAATCTTGCCCAGCAGCGGATTACTTTCGTTACCGCACAAGCCAGACGCTTCTCGTTCGAATGGCCATACTGTGTCAACATCAACGCCAAACGCAAAAGATGCCCACTTCGCACCGTAACGTAGACGAGCAGTCAGCGCAGCCCGGGGCCAATATGGCCGGGGGCGAAAGTCCGTCCGCGAGCGCCTCGGCCCTTGGCCTTGGATCGGCGGCTCCGATGGGCGTGTTCTCCGCCGATCTGCAAGGCGAATTCAGTGGCTGCAACTCTGTGTTCAGCCAGCTTCTGGGTTATTCGCCCGGGGAGTTGCTCGGGCGCGACTTCTGCGTGCTTTTTGGAGAAAAAGAAAAACCCAGCCGCGAAGACCACGTCCAACTTCGCAAAGTAATTCTCGGAACAATTTCTGCGCAGGGGGAATATCACTCCCGGCTGTTTGCGCAAACCAAGGCCGGAATCGGCACGCCGGTTCGGTTCTCCGCGACCTTGATGCAGGATTCCGCCTCTACGCCAAAAGCAATCGTAGCCGTCGTGGTGCCGCTCGAACCCGCCAGTCGCGCGGTCGTAAGTTCTGGGTCCGCTGCGCCGGTCCCGGTCGCGCCGGGAATTATTTCGCGCAAGGTGGATGGCACACAATTTATTCTCGCCAGTCCTGCCATGCATAAATTCATGGGCCTGGTCGATCGCGTCGCGGGGCAGCCGGAAACGGTGCTGATCACCGGCGAAACCGGCACGGGGAAAGAGCTGATCGCGCGCACCGTTCACGAAGCTTCGCATCGCCGCAGCCGGCCTTGGGTCGACATCAACTGCGCCGCGCTGCCCGAAAATCTCGTCGAGAGCGAACTCTTCGGCTATGAAAAGGGCGCCTTCAGCGGCGCCGATGCCTCCAAGCCCGGGCTCTTTGAATTGGCCGACAAGGGAACGCTCTTCCTCGACGAAATCGGAGAACTGCAGCCGCAAACACAGGTCAAGCTGTTGCGCGTGCTCGATGGTCAGCCGTTCTACCGTTTGGGCGGGCACCGCAAGATCAAGGTAGACGTGCGCATCGTCGCCGCCACCAACCAGGATCTCGAAGCCGCCGTGAAGAACGGGCGCTTCCGCCAGGACCTGTTTCATCGTCTCGGCCAGTTCCAGCTGCGCGTGCCTTCGCTGCGCGAGCGGCCGGAAGATATTGTCGCGCTGGCCGAACATTTTCTACGGCTGAAGGCTTCTCGCAAGAATTTTTCGCCGCAAGCCATCTCGGCGCTGCTCTCCCACTCATGGCCGGGCAACATTCGCGAACTGCGCAACCTGGTAGCCAAGGTGGCAATGGAGTCGCAGGCGACGGAGATCGATTTCTCCCGACTCAGCGCCGCACTCACCGGAGAACCGACTGCCCTGCGCCAGACCGCGTCCCTGCCCGTCGGCAACCTCGAGAGTATGGAAGAGCAGATGATCCTCAACGCTCTGGAGCGCACTGGAGGACACCGCACGCTGGCGGCCGAGCAACTCGGCATCTCGCGCCGCACCCTCAGCCGCAAGCTCAAGGAATACAGCATCTGCTTCGAGCCGGGAGAGAATCCCGTTCCTCTCGGCTTCGTCAGCACCGAACAGCAGAAATTCTTCCGTGCCCGGGTCGAGATTCCCGTCACCATCAAGAATGCTCGCGGGGAAGAACTCGCAGTCCACGGAGTGAACTTGAGCACCGGCGGCATGGGCCTGGACGGCCTGAAAGAACCTATGCGCTTTTCCGGATTGCTCGACGTGAGCTTTGTGCTCCCGGGCAGTGAGATTTCGTTCCAGGCCAAAGCCCGCCTCATGTGGATCGGCGATGGAGGCCGCGTCGGTATTCGCTTCGTCGTGATTGAGCCCGCCCTGTTCGAAGAACTCCAGCACTGGACCAACCGCAAGATGAAGGAAGAGGGCTGGGACTTCCCCAGCTAGATTCGCGCAGGTTTCCGTAAGGACTATTTGTGACCGACCCGATCGATGCTCTTCGGAGCCGCTATTCCACACTGAGCAACGACGAGCTTCAAATGTCGCCGTCACCGGCGGTCTCTCTGACGAGGCGCGCGAACGATTGAGTTTGGAGCTTCACCGCCGCGGAATCGAAGATGTAAGTGAATATCGAGCACATCTTCGACGCACCGAACAAGACCATTTGCGGAACAAGCAAAAAGTGCTGGAGAGCAGAGAGAAATCCATCCGTCTCTATGGATACATAGGCTACAGCGTCTCGTTCCTTGGTGTCTTGGCTTGCCTTTTTGCTCTGTATGTTCAAAGGGATGAGAAAAATGGCATCGGCATAATCGTTGCATCGGTCATTCTGCTTCCGTTGGTCTGGATCATTTCCCAGGTTCGCCGCCTTGTATGGCGCTTCCTGCTCCGCCCGTAAGAGTCCACGCAGACTCTCGCTGTCGCAACCCCCCCACGGCTGCGGCTCGCCCGAATCCAGTTCAGCGCTTCAGCAGGTTCTCGAAGTAGCGGTTGTTGTAGAACGCGGATGTTTTCTGCACGAACTCCAGAATCCTGAACATGCGGTCGCGGCCGTCGCGGTTCACCTCGCGGAACTGCACGGCAACGCCTGAGCCGGGATCGAGTCTGGCCACTACACCTTCGGCCGACAAGCTGGGATCATCCATGGAAAACCCAAGCTTGATTTTGCTCCCCGGTGACAGAATTGTGCTGGTCTCGATGTAGCAGCCACCCATGCTGATGTCGGTCAGGTTAGCAAACTGCGGCGTTTCTCCAGCTTCGGTTTTCAACTCGATCGTGACCCGACACTTCAGCCGCGGATGCAGGCGGCGATCCTTGTAGGACAGCTGTTTCTGTTTCTCCAGATACATGCGCCGGTCGGCTTCAGACAGGAGTTGTTCGGCATCGTTGCCATCCTCCGGGTAGACGGCGCGTCCCACGCTGAGCGAGAGGATCTCCTCGCCGCAAACTTCTGCGCCCGCCTGGCGAGCCAGGGCGCGCATCTGCTCCGCTTTCTTTGCGGCGGCATCGGGTGCGAGACCGGGCGCGATGACCACGAATTCGTCCCCCCCCATGCGGGCGACGTAGTCATATTCGCGGCAAGTGTCCTTAAGAGCCTGCGCGAACAGACGCAGCACGCGATTGCCTTCGAGATGGCCGAAGCGGTCGTTGATCTGCTTGAAACCATCCATGTCGGAGACCATTACAGTCAGGGATGAGTTGTCCCGCTTGCAGCGGGCCAGTTCGCGATCGAGTTGCAGGAAAAGCGAGCGCGCGTTGGGCAAGCCGGTGAGGTAGTCGGTGGTGGCGGAGTTCTCGGCCTGCTGATATTTGAGCGCGTTCTCGATCGACAACGCCATCTTGCCGCTGACCGCGAGCAGAATGCGTAGGTGATCGGAAGTGAAAGCGTCGCGGTCGCCGCGGTAAAGCGCGAGCACCCCGATCATTCCAGCCACGCCCTCCAGAGGAACCGCCAGGGCGGAGCGCAGGGTGCTGAATTTGGTAGGATCGTTCAGATATCCGGGTTCGACCGAGGGATTGCCGTTGACGATCGGTTTCTGATTTTGCGCCACCCATCCCGAGAGCCCCTGGCCCAGCGGAATACGCAGGGAGGAAAATAACCGGTAGTTATCCCCGTTCACGAACTCCGGAACTAATTCATGCTCACGCTTGATGTAGATAGCGATGGCGTCGTAAGGCACCATCGGCTTGAGCTTGATGGAGAAAACAGAGAGCGTTTCGCCCAGGCTAAGCGACGCCCCCAAATCCTGGCTCAATTCGAACAACGCCTGCGCTTCCTGACGGGCAGCGGCAATGGACGACAGGAAGGTGTTTTCCCTCCCGGCGTAATCCTTTGCGGCAGCGCTCTCAAATCCGGCTGCCGGCTCGAGACCGCGTTCGATCTTGATGGCGGTGGAAAGCGGCCCGTTGGGATCGGCCGCCGACTTGGCCACGGCCAGCCGTTCCAGATGCTCATAGCGCCGTTTCAGGACATCTACCACCTTCGGGTCGAAAGATTTGCCGGCTTCGGCGGCGAGTTTCTGCATCACCTCACCTAACGGCAGGGCGCGCCGGTACTGGCGATCGGAGGCGAGAGCGTCCAGATAGTCGACTGCCGAAAGAATCCGCGCTCCTACGGGAATCTCCGCGCCTTTGAGGCCGAGGGGGTAGCCCGATCCATCCCATTTTTCGTGGTGCGCTCTCACGATGGGCACGACCGGATAAGGGAAGCGCACGCGCTCCAAAATTTCCGCTCCCACCAGCGTGTGAATCTTCATCTTCTCGAACTCTTCGGGAGTCAGCCGTCCGGGCTTCGAAATAATATGCTCCGGCACGGCCAGCTTTCCGATGTCGTGCAGAAGCGCGGCCGCATGCAGCGCCTCCAGTTCAGGCCCGTCCACGCCAAGTTCCTTGGCCACTTCGATGGCGTAGATACGGACGCGCTGCAGGTGCTCGTGCGTGGTGTGATCTTTCGCTTCAATGGCCAGAGCCAGGGCCTCGATGGTCCGCAGGTGCAGGTTCGCCATTTCCTCGACATGCCGCTTTTCGTCATCGAGTTTGCCGAGGTAGAGGCGGTAGGAGCGGTAAATGAGATAAAGCGCCGGCACCAGGAGCAGCGAGGTCTCCCAGTTGAAGGTCTCGTTCAGCCACGCAATGCTGCCTGCGATTCCGGCTCCCACCAGGTAATAGGGAAATGACCAGAAATAACAATCCACCAGAATCCGGTGGAGCGGTCGACGCTCGGTCAACGAAATGACCATCGCGATGGAACCGGCGTTGGCAATGAAGTAAACCGTGGCCGCGACGCCCAGCAGAATCGGACGAATACCGAACACAAGATTGGCCAGCGGATGGTGGTACACGACATAGGCCAAAGCGGTCGACATGGCGCCGGCGCACACGTTGAACGTCACTTGGATGGCTTTTGGACGCTCAGGGTAAACCGACTGCGCCAGCATCGAGACCGCGCCCAGCGTAAGCGTCTCGGCGAAACTGAGTTCAAGGACGCCGATCAGGATGAACAGGAAGTTGACCGACAGCGTGCCCGTAATCCCGGGCAAACTCACCTTGAGTCGCGACGCCAGGATCGCGATTCCCAAATAGCAGATGAACTCGGCAATGTTGCGGCTGCTCTGGTGAATTCCGCCGTACAGCAGCGTCGCCGTTCCCGCAACGATGATCAGCGTGATGAACAGCTTGGCAGCGACGGACAATCCCTTCCCCGAATTCGAGCGGGAGACCAATCCATCCGCGATGCTAGTCGCACCCGTCATAAGGATCGAGCGCACACCTCGGCCCGGCGATCCCACACCAAGGCGCCGGAGTGCTCGAAACACTAGAAATATCAGGTAACACTTTTAGAAACAATGATTTGGAAGAATTATTGGGAAACTTCAGTAACCATTTCCACACCCGAAAGACAGGTTGACGGACTCCAGATTTCTCGTCGTCGCATGTGATCGCAGGCCGAATTTGTCTCTATGAAAATGTTCCCATGTAATTAACACATTTGTCTTGACTTTAAATAGTAGATGTGCATAATAGCTCCCATGTACATCGAAACCGTCCCCAATCGCAACTCCCCGCCCGCCATCCTCCTCCGCGAGGGCTGGCGGGAAGGCAACAAAACCCGCAAGCGCACCTTGGCCAACCTCTCCGATTGGCCCAAGGAAAAAATCGAGACCTTCCGCCGCTTGCTGCGCGACGAACCCCTCGTCTCCCCCCAAGATCTGCTCGCTACCCAAAAAACTTTGCCCCACGGCCATGTCGAAGCTCTCCTCCTGGCCATTCGCAAGCTCGGCCTCGATGCCATGATTTCCGCCAAGCCCTGCCGGGAGCGCGATTTAGTGCTGGCCATGATCGTCGAACGTTTGCTCGATCCCTGTTCTAAGTTGGCCACCACGCGGCAGTGGCACAGCACCACCTTGGCGGAGGAGCTGGGAGTGAGCGAGGCCATGGAAGATGAGCTCTATCAGGCCATGGACTGGCTGTTAGAGCGACAGCCGCGCATCGAAAAAAAACTCGCGCAGCGCCACCTCCGCGAGGGCAGTCGGGTGCTCTATGACGTCAGCAGCAGTTATTACGAAGGCCATCATTGTCCGTTAGCGCAGTATGGGCATGATCGGGATGGCCAGAAAGGATTGCCCATCATCGTCTATGGGCTGATGACTGATCACGAAGGCCGCCCCATCGCGGTCGACGTCTATCGGGGCAACACGGGCGATCCGAGCACGGTAGTGGATCAAGTGAACAAGCTGCGCGAGCGGTTTCACTTGTCGCGGGTGGTGCTGGTAGGAGATCGCGGCATGCTGACCCAGCCGCAGATTGAGAAGCTCAAAGCGTATCCGCAGATGGGCTGGATCACGGCCTTGACCAGTGTGGCCATTCGCGGTTTACTGGCCGACGGATCTTTACAACTGTCGTTGTTAGACGAGAAGAATCTGGTGGAGATTCAATCGCGGGAATATCCCGGAGAGCGCTTGATGGTGTGCTACAACCCTTTGCTGGCCGAGGAGCGAAAGCACAAGCGGGAGGAGTTATTAGCGGCGACCGAGAAAGCGCTGACGCGCATCGTGAAAGAAGTGGAGCGACGGAAGCAGAAGCCGTTGACGGCGACCGAGATTGCTTTCAAGGTCGGCAAGGCCCTGGGGCATTACAAGATGGGCAAACACTTTGAGCACCAGATCGAGGATGGGAAGTTGAGTTGGTCACGGCGGGTGGAGAGGATCGAGCAGGAAGCGAAGTTGGATGGGATTTATGTGATTCGCACCAGCGAGACGGCGGAGCAGTTATCGGCGGCCGATACGGTGCGCGGTTATAAGAGTCTGGCGCAGGTGGAGCGCGCCTTCCGCAGTTTGAAAAGCCTGGATCTACTGATTCGCCCCATTCGGCATCGTACCGAGGAGCGAGTGCCGGCTCATATTTTCTTACGCATTTTGGCCTACTACGTGGAGTGGCATCTGCGGCGCGTGTGGGCACCTCTGCTGTTTGAGGACGAGGAGCTAACTCAACAGCGTCAACGACGCGATCCGGTTCTGCCCGCCAGCAGCTCGGAATCAGCACAAGTCAAAAAGCTCACGCACCAGACAGCAGACGGATTACCGGTACAGAGCTTCGCCACTCTGCTCTCAAACTTAGCCAGCCGGGCACGTGTGACCTACAGCTTGAAAACGGATCTGTCCCGTCCCACGTTTCAGCAGATGCCGCCGCCGACACCACTGCAGGCGAAGGCATGTGAGTTGCTGAATCTGTTGCCAGTAGCGGGAAACTGAATCTTGAACTATCTCTCAGCGAATCAGCAGAATACTGACTGAACTCATCTGGAACTTCGGTTTAAGTGTAAGTAAATAAACAAGATAATTGCGTTACGGCAGACGCGGCGGATTTTCAAAGCTTAAGTTGGAAAGACTGGAGATTCATAGCTACACGAATTTCGGTGACTCTGAAATGGCAACTCTGGAGCCGCCTCCGGTACGACACCAGCCGGGAAGATATAGAGAATAAATGTACTTGTCCTACCTGCCTCTGGCCCACTTCGGCCCTCTCTCGGTGGTAATCCTAAGCACCCAGTATATAAGGTTATCTTGTTGTTAGCGATCATAAAGCCTTTTATATTAGGCTTGTGTTGCCCCTTTCCTTATTAGGCGAGCAGATCGCCACCAAGCGCAAAACCCTCGGCCTGACGCAGCCCATGCTTGCGAAAAAAGCCAGGGTTGGACTCTCCACGCTCGACGCCCTGGAGAACGGACGGCTGGGCGAACTCGGATATTCCAAGATCACAAATATTCTCACGGCGCTGGGAGTTGAAGCTGCAGGAGGCAAGCGCGGGCCGGCCGACGCTTGAAGAACTCATCGAAGAGGCACGGGATGATCAAAGTCTGGACCGACGCCGCTGAAGCGGGACTACTCGATCGTCACAGCGAGCGCGGCAGCACGTTTGCTTCCTTCCCGGCGCTCCGCCCACGCGCGAGGTGTCGGTGACGATGCCGTTGAGGCTTGAGTCGTGGAGCGTGCCCTTTGGCCTACTTCCGGTTTTCGAGATGAACCTGCCCGAAGGCGTACTGCGCGAGCGGCTCCGCCTTGCCTTTGCGAAAGCCACCGGCACCTTCGACGAATTCGACCTTTTGTCCATTGTCGGCCGCTCACAGATCGGACGCATCCGCTACACCGGCGACAAAGAACATCTGCACGAGGACGTGCCCTTCCAGTCGGTGGACGAGATTCTCGAACGCAGACGCGGCGGCGACCTGTTCCGTTATCTGCTGGAGAAATTCGCGTCGTTCTCCGGGATCAGCGGAGTGCAGCCCAAAATCCTGGTGCGCGACGAAAAAGCTTTCGCCGAGATGGAGCATACAGGACACCGCCTCTCGCAAAGCCACAAGGGCGCGACCCACATCGTGAAGATGTGAGCCCAACCAGTATCCGCAACTGGCGGCCAACGAGTATTTTTGCCTCACCGTGGCGCGCAAATACGGACTCGACGTGCCCCCTTACCGCCTGGCCGAGGACGGCATGGCGCTGGTCATTGACCGTTTCGACCTGCGCATGGACGGGACCTATTGCGGATTTGAGGATTTCTGCCTGCTAAACGCCCGCAGGACCGATGAGAAATATCGCGGCAGTTACGAGACCTCGGTCATGAGGCGATTCGGGCAGTTTGCAAACTCGACGCATGCGGGCGAGGACATGGAAAAGCTGTTCGTCCGGATTGTCCTGAATTGCGCGCTTCGCAATGGCGACGCGCATCTGAAGAACTTTGGGATTGTTTATGACGACGTTCAGGGAGAAGCGAGACTCGCACCTGTCTATGATCTTGTGACTACGTCCGCCTATCTGCCGAAGGACAGCATGGCGCTGACCCTTAATGGCACGACGAAATGGGCGAGCGCAAAGGAATTGCAGCGACTGGGCGAGACGCGGATGGGAGGGACTCCTTCACGCGTCCGGCAGATACTCGAACGCATAGAAGCTGCAATTACGGACACCTCAAAGGATCTGCAAGCCTACATTAAAGCGCACGCGGAATTCATGGAGATAGGCAATCGCATGCTCCATCAATGGGAGGAAGGTGTCGCGCTTTCGCTTAAGGCGGCCTGAGCAAACCGCCTTCTCTTCGGCGATTGGGCGGCGTGTAGAAATCGACGAGATTACTATCCGGGTCACGGAAGTAAATGGAACGAGTTCCCCAGGGTTGTGTGGTAGGGGGCTTAACCCAGGTTTTCACAGCGCTCTGGCAGTCTTCGGTACTGTTGATCGACGTCGGCGACCCATTTGGGAAGTTCGGGCTGACGGATCGAATCTGCATCAGGTGCTGCCTGGCTGGCATATTCCACCGCCCGAGTGGGTAATGCGAAGATATCCCCGAACGTGTCGCTCCGAAGGGTGCTGCGAAACAGGTAATAGTGGCGGTCCGGTGTCCACATTCCACAGCCATTTCTCGGAGGGATTAGCGCTTACACTGTTGCGGGTTTCCGCGATCGCAAGCAGGTTGCTAATGTGGACGCTGGTGAGGGGACACTATGGATGAGCCGAGCCGACGGCAGCGAGAAGGTTCAACTCACGTACCCTCCCGATCGAGTCGCTCTTCCGCGCTGGTCTCCTGATGGGAAGCAGATTGTTTACTTAAGCTTAAGCCAGCAACTCGGAAAACCGTGGAAAGCGTTTCTGATTTCAACGCAGGGCGGAACTCCCGAAGAGTTGCTCCCGGACGATACCACTGAGGGCGACCCAACGTGGTCTGCCGATGGGACGCGAATCGCATTCTCACATGGACTCCCGCACGGCGAGCGTGAGTCCGACATCAAAATCGTCGACCTGAAGACGGACCATGTCACAACCATTCCTGGATCGAACGGTAAGTGGAGCCCACGCTGGTCTCCTGACGGTCGCTAGCTGGCCGCCGTGGATCTGGAAATGACCCCCAAGCATCTCTTCCTTTTCGATTTTCAGACGGGAAAGTGGTCGGACTGGGCCACCGATTTCGAGAGCGTGATGTATCCTGCGTGGACCTCTGACAGCACATACGTACAGTATTTGTCTGCAACCAGTGTCAAACGGGTTAGACTCGGCGATCACCGGCCAAAGACTCTATTCAGCGTGAAAGAGTTCCAGCCATACATCGTCCCAGAATTTGGTCCCTGGACCGATAATGCGCCAGATAATTCACGTCTGTTCCTGCGCGACGTTAGCACCGAGGAGATCTACGCGCTCGATTTAGAACTCCCCTAGCTGCTGAAACTGATCGGATCCAGCGAAACTGCTGAGAGACCTAAATGTCAAGGCGAGCCGGCTTCGATGTTGGCAACCCGGGGAAAGTAGCAGATCATCGTGAGCTTGCGGCAAGAATGCGTAACCAAAAATTCTTGCTACTCACTCGGGATCGAGGTCGGGAATCAGCCTCTTCCGCCGAGCTTCCGCTTGAACGCATGAGGGCAAGGTACGAGCATCCACAATGAGCCCGTTGAACTCGACGAGCCATGGAACAGGGCTATGGGCCAGCAACTTCCGACGCGAGAATTCCGGATGGATCTGGTACAGCTTCAGAGAATCCCGAATCTGCTTCGCCTTATTGCTGAGAGTGCTCTTTGGGATACCGGTGAGGAGGCTAATCTGGTCCCCGGTCATAAAAATGTCTTGGGATGAGTCAAACAGGAAGTTAATGCTGCCTACCGTGTAGATCGCAGCAGCGGCCCAGATTCGGAGATCGCCGCGGGCCAGTGGCGAAGGACGTTTCCGTGCCAACTTGGTGATCAGCTTACGACATAGCTGTCCATATTCTGAATCGAGATGCTCCTCACAAAATGAGTCGGTTAGCTTAAAAATCTCCTGGCAATCGTGGCGTAATGATTCTGGAATGCTGAATGAATAGGTATTCATGCCTTCCGACCTTTGCTCGCTTGTAGTCAATCGATTGTGATTCCTACCGCCGTGGTCCTGTATGTGGCTGTCGCCATCGTCGTTCTCGCTCCAAAACGCGCTCCATCGCGCGCTGACACTCCTTCGAACAGAACTTTTGTCGTGGTGACCTGGGTATGAATTGTTGGTAGCAACCGGGCCGGTCGCAAGAACGAATCGCTTGCGTAACACAACGATCGCCCGATCTGGCCTTCGTCTGGGACATTAATTACCCTCACCCACAAGCCCGGGAGTCGGTTTGCGCCAGGACCTCCTGGTAGTTCCACGGCATCCACTCCGCCGGGCTGGTTGCCAGTTCCTGGGCGTGGCGCTGCAACTCGATCAGGTAGTCGAAGGAGTTGGCGCCGCACAACTGGCAGGTGTGAATCAAGCTCATGAACAGGTCGCCCACCTCCGCTCCGTTCAACGTCCGGTAGAACAAAGCATTCTTTCGGTGCAGAACGGCCCTCTTCAATGCCCGTTCGACCAGATTATTGTCGAGCGGGGCTCCCGCTTTCCGCAAAAACAGAGTCAGCGCCTGCCAATGCCGCAACAGATACTTGATAGCCTTTCCTAAGCCGGAGTTGGGCTGGGTCTTGCGCTCGGCAAACTGTGCCTCCAGCCAGTGCTGGACTTGCTCCATCACCGGGCCGCTGTGCGCCTGATGAAACTGCAGCCGTTCGTCGGGCGTCAAGCTGCGCTCGCGGGCTTGGGCATCGTGGCTATACACCTGGCCCAGCATCTCCAGTACATAGCGACACTCGTCGGGGAAGTCCTGCGCTACTTCTATAAACTGTCTTCTTCCGTGGGCGAGGCAGTTCGCCAGCAGAATCTCCACCCCGCAGGCAGCTTGGGAACATTGCGCGAGAGCGCGTCGCACATCTGAATGATCGGGCTCGCTTGTTTGGCCCGTTGCTTCAGCACCTCGACAAGGTTCTCGCCCGCGTGCTTGGGTCCCGTGAAGTAGAGCGCAATCTTCCGGCCCTGCCAACTCGACACGATGCCGCTGGTGATCACACCCGTGCGTTCATCCGACGGTTCACGCACCAGCCCTAACACGCGCATGCTGGTGTCGTCGTTGTGTACCAACTCGCCCTGCGCCGCCTGCCGGATCAACTCGTCGCGTGCCGGTTTGATGATCTCGGCGGCCTCTTCGACCACCTCCCATTGTGTCGCCGCCGGTAAGGGAATCCCCATTTGACCTTCGAGTTGTTCCAACCGGTAGAACGGAGTCCCGCTGCCGTACTTGAGTTGTGCAATCATCGCCGCCGCCGTCTCATCGTACTTTTCCGGACCTACTCCTGCCGGTTCCTGGGCGGTAAACACCTGCCCACAGGCCGCGCAGCGCAACCGTTCCAGCGAATAGACCGTGGCCGCCAGGGGTGCTTGCCCCACAATGCGCACCAGTATTTTCGGCTCTTTCTGCCCGTATACGTTGCCTCTCTCGCACTCCGGGCAGCGATCCCCCTGCTTCAATGTCGCATGTGCAATCGCAATCTTCCGCGAATTGATAAACGCTCCTGCCCCATTGCGCCCATGTCCGGGCGGTGCGGAAGCGTTGCTCTCCGCCTGGGTCCCGGGGCTAGCTTCCGAGTTTTCCGAGGTTCCAAGCACGGCGCTGGTCTTCTCCGTGTTGCGCCGCCGCACCAGCATCGCCGCCAGGGCATGCAATGCCTCCTTGAGCTTTTCGTACTCGTCCTGGCTCAACGGCGCTTGCCGTGCTCCCTCCAGCACCCGGTCCAGTTCGTCCAGGCTTACATCGATACGGCGTCTGGAGGTTTTCATCCTGCCCCCAAGAGCAGTTCGCGAAACTGCTTCGTCAAGGGATATCCCAGTACCTGTTTGATCGACCGGTTCGGCACGTAGCTGTTGGATTGCTTGCCCCGTCCCGTGGTCTTGCCCAACCACACCCAATTGGCCGCACGGTAACAGGTTCCGCGAAATCGTTCTGGATCCACGAACGTCTCCAAGTAATAAATCGGGTGCCCGTAGATTCGCTGCCAGTCGGCGGAGATCCGCGACGCCATCCCGCCCAAGATATGCGACGCCAGGTGCTGGACGGTTACCCATGGCAGAATCAGGAAACGTGGGTTATACGCGATGTAGCGGAGGTTGCGACGGCGTGCTTCTGCGCTCCAACCGATGAAGCAGTCGCGACTGCGCAGATGCCGTACGGCCGAGGACCACGCCAGGCAGGCAACCGGCCGCCCTCGCCCCCACACCAAGTACTTCAGGTGTTCTCCTGGCGGCTGCTCGTAACCGAGATAATGATGTTCCTCCACCAACCCGTTCCACAACGGTTCTTTCTCGGTGCGCCGCACCAGCTCGAACTCGAGTGGCTGGAGGTCGCGCAGACGGCCTTGCAGGGGCGTGGTATCAATCCGCGCCGGCTTTGGCCGGGCTCGGTGGGCCAGCGGGTTATGGCGCACGTAACTCACTGGCGGCAACTCGATCTGGCCAGCACGATACAGCATGAGCAACAGGCCGCGGCACACCAGGTCGCGCAACACACCATTGGCTTGACGCCACTGCCAGGCTTCACAGACCTTGGTCGATAGCGTGCGACGACTTTCCTGCGGGTGCTGCTCGATCAGTGTACGGATAAAAAGGACGTCTTCCTGGCTGATCTCCCGGCCCCGATATCTGAACTCGATCATCGACCAGCAGTATGAACTTGTTTTTCTTGGAACGCAAGGGGGGCGTGCTGGTTTTTTTGTTTTCTTGCCCTCTCTCGGCATCTGAGCGGCAGAGCGGTGTGGTTCTCGGCCAGGGGTGCGATGGAAACTCGAGAGTCCAGGGCCGTGAGGGCACGCTCGGGAACGCGATTCTTGCCCTACCGTCCCCTACCGTTTTTGGTGGGAATCGAGGCTCAGATGAGGCCAAAAAGGGCTGTTCGACTGATACGGAAGTTATTGATTGAGGCAGATTTCCCTGTAACACTGGAAAAAGCGGGTCGCCAAGAAATAAACTCCCCCTCCCGGCACCACTAAGTTATTGGGATACTTGCGATTAGTCGCCTTCCTTGTGGCGCCATACGGTCATAGGGTCGCCGTCACCACCCTCTGACGTGATGTAACGTGACGTGATGTCGACTCAAGTTGATTGATGCTCTGCTGGAGCCGACTCTAACCAACTCGCGGCGGAATTGAATGTCCTCTCCGGAGCCCCATTGAGATGAGACTTGATCGTAAGCACTCCGCCCGTGTCGTTCATTCGCTCCGAATCCCGCGCTCACGATGCAATACATGGCCGCACCGTGAGAATGGAGAAGTCCTCGCCACTTACCAAGCAACACGATTCAGCTTTCCGTTGTCTGGAAGGGCTTCTGTTTTCAAGGTCGCGGGTGGTGGAAACCACGACGTGTGCGTTCGTCAAGAGCTGCGAGGACTTCATCAATCTCATAATCGTCAGCGGGAAACGCCTCGCCGGTGATGCAGGTGAAACACCCGTAACCCACCGAAGCGGACCCCACAACCCAAATAGGTGCCCCGCACCAGCAACGCGCTCCCGCCAACGCGTCGGAAACGCAGCTGCGCAAACGTGCAAGCAGCTCCTTCGGATTCTCGTTAGGGTTAGCCTTGACGTGCAGCTTGACGTATTTCCCGATTCCAATCGGTACGAAATTCATCCCTTTCCCCCTTGCCCTTGCGTCGCTACCTGTACGGAAGCTTGTGCACCTCGAGCCAGTCGCGTGCGATTTCAACCAGCGCCTCCTCGCGGAAGCGATACCAACTTTTTTCTAAGCCGAGGCGCCGAATCGTACTCCGAAACATCCGAAAGGCGCCTGCTCCATGAATCGCTTCCAGCAGTTCTTGCCGCACCCGTTCGCTATCCTGTGCCTGTGCGAATTCATCCATAATGGACCACTCATGAACCTCGAAGCGGTTGGGCAACTGTAGGCAACGCTTGCCAGCCAGGACTGCGCGGACCTTTCGCACCATCTGACACTGCCACTCAGGGAGCTGTTCCAGAGATTCATCCCGCTGTTCTGCCAGACGGCGTTCTTCCTCTGTCGCAGCGACGATCTCGCCCGTGTCCGGATCCAGGAAGGAAAGGCAATTCTCGCCCTGCATCTCCATTGCCTCTATGACCTCTCGAAGAGAAATGACAGTTGCCATGCTGTTCTACACTTCTGCTGAAGCACCCCTCACGACCGGCAGGCAATCCAATCACGGGAAGCATATCAGCTGGCGATTGGTTTTTGAGCGTTTCAGAAGCAGAGCGTCGGGCAGAAGCGCCACAAGCTAAACGGTACTCCGACCGTTGTAAGCCTTGTCCCACGGCTCAGCAGTAACTTAGTAGTCCTATTCGTAAATACGGTGTCATTAAGGCTCATTCGGCGGGCACTGCGTAGCTGCCGTACGGTGCAGAAAATATGTCACCGAAATTGCGAATCAGAGTACTTAAGCATTAACTAGATAGTTAGCGCCGATAAGTTGCTCGTTGCCGTTTGGCTGCGGCTCGCGGATCGCGACCTGCGGGCGACCAGCAGGCGACCGCACGCGTTAGCATAGACAGATAGCCATAGAATATAGCCATGCGTAGCTACAAGAAGCTATCAGTTGGGATCAAGGAGCTGAAGGACCGCGCGTCGGAAATCGTTGCGCTCGTTCACGGCACCGGCCAGATAGTGTCAATTACAAGGAATCAGCAAGAAGTAGCGAGGATTATGCCAGTACCAGCCGATGCTCACGAGCGCCTGATGCTGCTGGCCTCGTCCAACCTGGACCTAAGCCACGCCTTCTTTCTGATCTGAAGCTAAAACCTTATACATCCGACGCTTCTCGGGCGATTGACATCATTGTACGGGATCGGGAAGAAGAGTAATGGCGTTCGCCTTACCTGGATTCGTCGGTTCTGGTTGCCATCGCTCTCGGTGACCCACGGGGTGCTCAGGCACTTGCGATTCTCGGTTCGCGCGATTCGTGCACGAGTGCACTTTCACCGGTCGAATGTCAAGCTGGACTCTCGTTCCAGTACGGCTCCTGGCGGGCTTCCCGCCGCTGAGCAAGCGCTCGATGCCGTTCTCGATCGCATGCAGATCATTCAGGTAACATTCAATATCCTTGTTCAGTCACGCACTTTGGTTCGTCGTCATCGTCCCGGCATCGGCCTGCGGACTCTTGATGGGATTCACGTGGCATCTTGTGGCGAGGTCCGGGCACAGGTCGGCACCGCGGCAATCGAATACATCACCGCGGATAGGCGGCAGCACGTCGCGTTTACATCGGAAGGGTTCTCGGGAACTCTTCTTCCATGAGCGCACTGTTGTCCGCAAATGAAAAGCACAAGCCGCGACCTTCGCAATGGTCAACCACCAAATGAATGATAATCATCCAGAACATGAACTGGTTCCGGCTGTTAACCGGGAGACTCGACTGAACGCCCACGTTGCGGCTAAAAGTTTTCAGACCGACTGAGGGAGGAATACCACGTGGACTGGCCCCCTTACGCGTTCTTCTTCGATCGAGCATGAATCTCTGCGGCGACGTCCTCGGCGCTGCCGAACACAACCCTGTACCGAAAGTGATCGGGACCACTGGCCGTCATTCGTAGAAAAGTGTGCCAGTCTTGGATCGCGATAGTCCTCTTCCTCGCCTTCAGTAATTGACGCAACTCGGTTTCTGGCCAAGATATCCACTCCACAATGTTGCTGAAATGACGACCAGAGCGCTCCGCATAAGCGAGCGCAGTAGCGGCTGGGTCGCGGTCATTCGGATTGCGGTGGCGATGTTTGACTGCGATGTCCAAATCCCCCAATTCGTCGTTCGCACTGAGAAAACTTCCGAAGACGACAACAGCCTCAACCCTGAGGAGCCTGTTGGGATCGGAATTGTATTGCTCAACTCTCGCAAGCAAACCGATCAGCGCCTTCTCCGCCGTCTGACGCCTGACTTTGCCGGCCGCGGAAGCACGAACCAGATCCTCTCCTTTGTCTGTGAAGGTGTACACGCCCCTTTCGGGTGGATTAACGTAGCCCTGAGTTTGCAACTCCGTGGCCAGAGCTAACGCGGATTCCATGTCCAACGATAGCTGCTCCTGCATCCGCGGCAATTCGAAAGAATGCTCATGCCAAGTCACCAGATGCCGAAAAAAGCCACGAACCTTCTTGATCGGAATTCCCGAGATCGTGTCGGCACTGCTAATCTGAAGCGTCATCCTAATTTTCCCCGGACAACAAGCAAAGAGTGGGAAGCGATACGGGCCGGCCTTAAGACGACCTTCGGTGCCCGAGGAATCAAGTCCGAGTCGCTCATCGAAGCGATCCGCAATTATTTCAAACTCGAGTCAAATCCAGGATAAGGCAACCAAACAGGGATCCCATAGGCAGGGGAGCTAGCAGATTCTCAAGGACGGCCACCTGTTCGCCGGATCGCGGGGGTAGACGAAACTCAAACTTCACCACCAGGCGTTTCTTTGGCAACTCGATCTTTTCGATCTTGTCCAGCGCCTTGATCCGGCTCTGCACCTGGGCCGCTTTGGCCGCGTGCGTCCTGAAACGATCAATGAAGCGTTGTTCTTTGGCAAGCATGGACTGCTGGCGGGCGAATGCTGCCTGCTGGTTGGTCTCTCGGACCGCCCGCTCGCGCTCGTAGAAGTCGTAGTCACCCGAATCTGTGATGATTTCGCCGCCATCAATCTCTGCAATCTTTGAGACCAGACGATTCATGAACTCGCGGTCGCGCGAGGTCATGAGCAGCGCGCCAGGAAATGACTTGAGAACCTGCTCCAGCCAGATGATCGATTCGATGTCGAGGTGGTTCGTCGGTTCGTCCATCAGCAATACGTCCGGCATTCCAAGTAGGACCCGTGCCAGCGCAACCCGCATTTTCCATCCGCCGGAGAGAGCGCCCACGTCGCCGTCAATCTGATCATCTTTGATTCCAGACCGTGGAGCACTTCACGGGCTTGCGACTCAAGGGCGTAACCGCCCAGATGTTCGTACTCCTCCTGAACATGACCGAAGCGATCAAGGATGCGATCCATTTCATCGGCCTTGTCAGGGTCGGACATTTCCCGCTGCAAGGCTTCGAGCTCGTGGTGTAGATCGCCGACGCGTCCGCTACCTGCGATCGCTTCATCCAGGACCGAACGGCCCTGCATTTCCTCGACGTCCTGGCGAAAGTAGCCGATCGTCAACTTTTTGGGGACTGAGACCGCGCCCTCGTCGGGAGTTTCGCCGACCACCATACGGAATAGCGTTGTCTTGCCTGCCCCATTGGGACCGACCAGTCCGACTTTTTCGCCGGGATTCAACTGAAACGAAGCATCCACGAAGAGCAACTGCTTGCCATACTGCTTATTGATGTTTGAGAAAGAGATCATTTTGAAGCAGCAACTCGCGGCTCGCTGCCTCTTCCAGTTTAGCCCGGCCAGAAAATTGCCGGCGAATGCTGGCACTTTGGATTATTGAAGGTTTGCCCGTCACTCGGGCATTTCAAGAGACCTCATTGCGGCTCGGGGCGCCACGAGTTGATCACTCCAAATCGAGTGGTCAAGAACTGATAACTGCTCGTTATTGGATTAAAGCTATTCCTTGGGAAGATCGATCATGACGACCCGCGAGTTTTCGCGTAAGCGGTCGAAGACGATTTGTTTTCCGTCGCTTGTCACGTCGAAGGTCCGCATGGTGGCACGGTTTTGCAGCCTGGTGAGGGGGCGCGGCTTCATGGAGGCGATATCGAGTAGCCAGAAGTCCTGTGATACGAGCAGTCCCTGCATGTAGATCAGACTCTTGCCATCAGGCGAGAAGCGGACACGCTCGCCCAAGCGCCGTAAGATGATCTCGGGCAATTTGACGCTGGTTCCGTCCGGGCGTATGGCCAGAAGCGGAGCGAAGGTGCGCACATTCGTACCCGCATATAGGATCAGGCTTCCATCCGGCGACCAGACTGGATTGAGTGCCGGCCCGCTGACCAAGCGAACCAGCGATCCGCCATCCAGCCGAATCTTGAACAGCCCGGGACCGGCGGCGTCGCTGCCACCAGTGAGGATCCATCTGCCATCCGGCGACCAGCAGCTCGAACCCTGAGGGACCATTCCCTCCGCGATTGGCTGGAGTTCGGCGCCGTCTGAAGAGAGGACATGCAGTTGGTGTTTCCCGCTCCGCCGTAGCACAATGGCCACGCGACCTCCATCGGGCGAAACGGCGGGCGTCTCCAGCAGCGCACCATCGGCGCCCTTCCAGATCTCAGTCACCTTTCCGTCCCGAAGGCGCCACAGTCCGTCGCCGGTCCCGAGGGAAGATAAATAAAACAGCGACGAGCCGCTAAAACGAGGTGCCAGAGCGCGCACGGTCGGCACTGTAAACGGTTTCACGTCGCCTTCTTCAGCGAGTCGATTAAGGATCGGAACGCTCCAAAGGCCAGCCACTGGGTTGCTGATGGTAGCCACCAGCTTAAGGCCGTCCGCGCTGGCTTCCACGGAGGTATATTGCTCGAGACCGACGCTCGCGCGCCGCGAATCCTTGCGTTTCAGATCAAACGCCCACAACCACGGTCCTGAACCGTCCTCGTCCCGCGCCACGTAGAACACTGTGCGGTTGCCGACTGGCGTGGGATAGGCAATGTCTGTATTGCGTTGCGTGAGGCGCTCTGGGTTGCCGCCAGCTGGGTCGATGCGCCATAAATCCATCTCCTTCGTGTCCGGTGTCCCATGCACGAAATAGATCCAACGGCCGTCAGGCGACCAAGCTGGAAAGTGGTTGTGAAGTCCCGGCCGGTCTTGGAATATCCGCCGGGCACTGGCGCCATTGCGGTCCGCCACGAACATGGGGTCGCCATTGCCGAAGGTATGATAGACAATCCGCTCGCCGTCCGGTGACCAAGCCAGGTTGACGGCCTCCTCACCGAGGAAATTACGAGGCGTACCTCCGGTCAGGGGCATCATCCGCAGCCGCATCCCCACATCACCACCGCCGATCCAAATTTCCGAGCCATCGCGGGAAAAACCGACGCTTCGTAAAGGCCCAGGTAAAGGGCCCGCCTTCCCTTGTGTCAGATTCAGTAGATGTCCGGTACCCACCTGACTGAGCCACACATCGAAGGGGCCGTCATGATCGGAGATAAACGCCACGAACCTGCCGTCCGGCGAGATCGCCGCTTCCACGCTGTCGAAGTCGGTCAGGCGCGTGAAATGCGCTTTCTCGAGCGGGTTCGCCGGTTCAGCCACTGGCTGAACCATTTCCCAGACCGCAGTTCCCATCAGCAGTGCAGCGGCTATGATCCACGGCAGCCACGCTCGCCTTGACTTCGGCTGCGGCACACTCTTCGCGGTCGGTGTTCCGGTCGGTGTTCCGGTCAATGTTCCGCTCAGCAATTCAATGGCAAACGCCAGATCACTGGCCGACTGAAATCGTCGCTCGACATTCTTTTCCAGGCATCGCACAAGAATCCGTTGAAGTTCCAGCGGACCTTGCCAGCCGGTATCGTTCAACGCCTGTGGCTCCTCGCGCAAAATTGCGGTCATCGTTTCTGCGGACGTCTCGCGTTTGAAAGCGCGTTTGCCGGTGAGCATCTCGTGCAACACTGCACCGAAACTGAAAATGTCCGATCGCGGGTCGATCGGTTCGCCCCGCACCTGCTCCGGCGACATGTAGCCTACGGTACCCATCACCGTACCCGGCAAAGTCGCCGGGCTCGTTAGCGTCACTGTAGTTTCGTGGTTTTCCTCCGGCCTAACCAGCTTCGCCAGCCCGAAATCCAGAACTTTAATCCGTCCGTCACGAGTGACAAACACGTTCTCCGGTTTCAGATCCCGGTGCACGATTCCTTTCTCGTGCGCCGCCGCGAGTCCCTGCGCGATACCGAGCGCGTATTCGATCGCGCGCCGCACCGGCATCGGCCCTGATACGAATTTGTCGCGCAGTGTTTGTCCTTCAAGAAATTCGCTGACCAGAAACGGCGCGCCGTCGTGCGCGCCAATGTCATGGATTCCCAGGATGTTCGGATCGTTCAGCGCCGCAATCGTGCGCGCTTCCTGTTCGAAACGCCGCAGTCGGTCCGCATCATGAGCCAGCGCTTCTGGCAGCACTTTGATCGCGACATCACGCCCGAGCCGCGTGTCGCGTGCGCGGTACACCTCGCCCATGCCGCCCGCTCCTATAGGCGATACGATCTCGTACGGCCCGAGTTTGGTGCCCGAGGTAAGCGCCATCGATGCGCGCAATTATAGCCGGGACGCATTGCAGAGGATGCGTACTGATTCCGGACGGTTGGTCGGCAAACCTTCTTTTGGGGGTTACTTCCCGCTTGCCCGTTACTCGGGGCGAATACTAATTTCGCGCCAAGGTCACCGTACATATGAGGCGACTCTTAGCCCGTAATGATAGGGATCGGTGCAATTGCGGGTGTCGCTTTAGTAGATTTCGGGCCGTCCCGGCCCTCCGAAGTTATCCAACACGAGAATCCTGCCTTGCATCTGAATTCGCGTCGTCACACGGGTCCAAGATAGCGATCGAGCCAATCGAGGCTCTCTTTAACTATTGGCTGGAATGGTGGGAGGTGCCCCGATTCGAACGTCACGTGGCGTTTCTCCGAGCCGGGCACTCCCAGAAGGCGACACAGTGGAACTTGTGACGAGTCGACAGGATATATGAAATCGTCTCGGCCGTTTAACATCAGCGTTGGTATCTTTACCCGCGGCGCAAAGTTCAGCGGTTCAATCTCCGATGGCAGCTTTTCAAAAGAAAGCCCACCGGCAACCAGTACACTTGCCTTGAGACGTTGCTCAACTGCAGTCAGAACCGGCCCCCAGACAGCTCCCAAGCTCAGACCATAATAAGCCAAGCGACGTGAATCGATGTCTTGTCGTGTTTCGAGGTAGTCGATGGAGCGTCCGAGGTCTTTGGCCCACTGCATCACCAGGTCTCTTCCCGCCTTCGGGCCGACAGGAAGGCAGGCGCTTCCCGGTTGCACCACCTCCTCCGGGGTCTGTCGCACAGGGCTCGAGGTAATCCTGCGCTCATACATCCCCATATAAATTGGATACAGGACAGCCCTGCCGCTCCTGACAGCAAACTCCAGCACGTCCGGTCTCATGTTTTCACTCGACTTTTAAAAAAACGTGGATTCCGGGGAAGAAAATGACAGTCGAAAACGGCGGGCGGGCTCGTCTGGGCAAGAACAGGTAAGCCATGATTCGATCATTGCCATAGGCGGCCCTGAAACTGACTTTCTCTGTCCGCCAGTATTCGGAGGAATCGTCAACAGATTCCACCCGCGGATCCAATGCAGTGCGATCGTAGGAGTACAGGCCCTTATAGAAGCTGAACACCGAATCCGGAACCGGCCTCTCTCTGGTGTAATCGCGGTGGAGCGTTTCGATTGGGCGGGTCAGTATTGACGCTGGAGGAGAGCTATATTGTGCGCAACGAAACCCTAATGTAGCCGAACGGTCGAATGGCAGGCGGGCATCTTCGGTAGCAAACATGTATCTCGGCTCGTTCCAGGCACCGCCCAGGATGTAACGCTTGCTGCCAGACTCATTCCAAGTCCATTCCTTGACGTTGCCGGCCATGTCGTAGGTGCCGTATGGCCCGAGACCCTGGTGGGTGCCAATTCGCGTGGGACCTTTTCCGTCGAAATTACTGAAACGCAGGATGTCAGAGGGAATGCCCAAGCCAGCTGCCTTATACCAGTGGTAGACGGTAGGAAGACTCTTACCCGCGGACTCGCAATAGGCAGCAGCCTCATACCAGCTCACAGCACCCACCGGAAAATCCTGTTGTCCTTCCGGATAAGAGCCCAGTTCCCAGTTCGAAGGAGCCGTGCGCCCTGTTGGATCCCGAAATTCGGCCATTGCTTCTTCCCATGACAAGCTTCGCTCTACCTTGACAAACTCCTGTGTCCAATTGGTCCGGTTCTGATAGCCGCCATTTTCCACAAAATGCTTGAATTGCCGGTTCGATACTTCGTACTGATCGAGCCAGTAATCCCCAAGTTCGACCGGTGCTGCACTACGCAGCTGGAAAGGTCCACCGGGAACGCGGACCATACCAGGAGGACTTGAGCCGACAACATCAAGAGTAAAGTTGAGATTCGTGTTTGGGATAACGAAGGAAGCCACTTCCAATGTTCCAAATCCTGGCTTCTCAATTCTCAAACGGAGATGATCCCAAGGAACTGGGATATTCACACGAGGAGACCTGCCCAGGAACGTCCAGCCCTTATCGCTAGCTGAGTAGGTCCTGACGTAGATGTCTGCCCCTGGTGGAGTGGTTTGGATTGAAACCGGCGTCGTAAAGCTGCGCAGCAAACGCATCAGCACAGGGTCGTTGGGGATGTAGCGCTGCGCCTGCAGGGCCAGTCGGAAGGCCTCATCGGACTTATCCTGATCAACCAGGCGTGCAATTTCAGGAAGTGCCTGATTCCGGGCCCAACGCGCCCTGCGCAGAACGCTCACCTGTATAACCAAGAACAGGAGAAGTCCAGCCGCCACCAGGCCGGCCAGGAACCAAAGTATTACGGGCCTGCCAAGACGGGATGCTCCGGCTGGTTCGAAACGCTGACGGCCATGGCTCCACCAGGCATCAATCTCGGCTTTGTAGGCATAGATGGAAGCTTGTTTCTTGTGCATGTGGCGGTGAACGGGCAAACCCTCCCGCTCCCAGCGACGGACAGTGCGTTCGTCACGCTTCAGATAGGCGGCGATCTCTTTCCACGAATCCAGACGCCCGACCGAAGTGTCGGGAAAACTGGTCGGCGGCTGCGGTTTGCTCGTTCCCATGGGAGGGTCCGGCGGGCGAGGATGTGGTGCCGATTGTAGTGTCAGACGCAAACGGCTGCAATCTTTGTTTACCACTGGCGGACAAACACGGGCACCTGTCGCCCGTCCGGCTTTGTCTCTTGTAGGCCAGAGTTTGCCGTTTTACGGTCGCCATCAGCCCTGGGCCGCTCGCGGTGTCGCCAACTCGCTCGCGCAGCGGAACCTGATTCCCGTGAGGAGGATCCAAAAATGAGGACGCGCGGTCTTACGCTGTCATTTGTAATCACGCTTCTAGTGGCCGCTTCCCTGAGCGCACAGAACGTCGTGGTGCAATGGAACGCTGTTGCTTCCGCAACCATCATTACGAATGCTAAGGAAGCATCTGTCACTTCAGGAGTATGGCTTGCCTACGTGCATCTAGCTGTTTTCGATGCAGTGAATGCCATTGACCATCGCTTCCAGCCCTACCTGTTTACCGCCAATCCTCCAGCCGGGGCGAATGAGGATGCTGCTGCCATCTCGGCTGCCCACCGGGTTTTGGTTACCTACTTCCCGTCCCAGCAGCCGACTTTGGACGCACAGTTCGCGGCTTCGATCGCCGCCATCTCCGACACTGCAGCCAACATCTCGGCGGGTATTACGGTGGGGGAGAATGCGGCCCAAGCCCTGATTACAGCTCGGGCCAACGACGGCTTGCTAGCCAATGTTTCCTACACCCCACCCGTAGGGCCGGGTTTCTGGCTACCAACTCCGCCCGCCTTCGGAGCCCCCATAACCCCCTGGCTCGGTCAAATGGTGCCCTTCACCATGTCAGGTGCGGCGCAATTCTTCCCGGACGAGGGTCCAGATGCACTCGACAGCCAGCAGTGGATCGACGACTACAACCAGGTCATGACTCTCGGCGCGAGCAACAGCACCGTTCGCACGCAAAAGCAGACTGAGATCGGCCTATTCTGGACAGAGCACACCGGACAGCAATACGCGCGGGCTTTCCGGAACCTAGCGACCCAGCAAGGGCTTGGAACTTCAGACACCGCGCGACTCATGGCCATGCTCTGGGCGGAATATGCCGATGCCGGCATCGGCTGCTGGAATGCGAAGTTTACATTCAGTTTCTGGCGGCCTGTAACTGCAATCCAAGCGGGAGGAGGCAACCCCGCCCTCACGGGAGATCCAAATTGGTTGCCGCTGGCGAATACGCCCAGCCACCCGGAGTATCCTGCCGCGCACGGTTGCGTGACCGGGGCGGTCTCGACCATTCTCGCCGGATATTTCGGGACTCCGAACCTCACATTTTCCGTGGACAGCAAAGTAACTGGTAATACGCATACGTTCACCAGCACCAACGACCTGATGCAAGAAGTTGAGGCTGCCAGAATCTATGCCGGGTTCCATTATCACCATTCAGTGATACAGGGCAGGGTCTTGGGCCTGAAAGTAGGACACCAACTAATGCAACAACATTTCGGGCGAGTTCAATAAAGCATCCCGAGTCACAAATAGATTGGAAGGCCCGCTGCATAACAAGCGCCGGACTGCCCCACAGATCTCGGTACGGGCTGAACATTACCGCGCGAGCTAATCCAGCCCGCAACGTGATTGGGAAGGTATTTATCACACCAATTCAGTCGATTAGGATTGAAGAACAGGTTCTTGTGAGCGAATTGTCGGCAATCCGGAAGTGCGCGCTGAGCAGCGCGTTGTTCAGGAGGGTTCAAGTCCCTCTGGCGCTCGAATGAGGGGCGCCATATCCAAAAGCGGGGGTAATTCCTCGCTGGCCGAAGAAAGCAGAAGGTATGCAGATGCCTAAACGGGCACGAAAGCGAAAGCTGGATACAGCCAAGGCGGAGCTAGAGCCACTGCTTGCAGTACTTCGGAGGGCAGGGTGTCCACCGTGAGGTGGAATCCGAAGGGCCTGCGGAGAAGTACCGGGCCGTAATCGATGGGGAAACCCAAGATGAACCGGTCGGCCAAAGGTGGGGCAAAGGTCGAGTCTGCACTTCTAAGACGAAGGCGTTCTCATTCACCCACCGCACCAAGGTGTTTGCGGACGGCACGGTACGGAAGAACAGCACGTGACCTCAGGAGAACTGACAGAGTCTCCGGGTGACACCGGAGTAAGCGAACCTATAAGCGAAATGGCGAGCAATGCTCTGTCAGTAGTCGGACGGCTGAATATTACCTATGAAGCGTGGCGAAAGCCACGCTACCGGGCAACCGGCGACCGAATGGGTCGGGAAAGGCAGCCGGCGAAGATGGTCGGGAACGAGAAAGGAAACCGGATGAGCAAGGATGAGGGAGGTCGGAACAGTTCCTTTAGTGAAAAACCCGTACGCTCTCGTCCGAGGAGACTGGTGGACTGGATCAGCCCGACGGGTGCCAAGAAGGTCCATTCATTAATCGGCAAGTTCGATTAATTCCTTCTTTGGCCTCTCGGAAATTTGCGTCTTCGTGAAAGCCGTGTGCGGGAAATCTGCATGCACGGTTTGAGCGGCGGACGGTGGCCAGCATTGGGGAACCCTGGTGCGCCACCTCCGACCCGACAATCCGCGAAGAGGCTCGCGGAAATCGCTTCGATGGTTTCCGCTCAATGCCTGACACGTTTCCCGCGTGTTTGAAAGCACTGAGAGCTACCTATTGGCGGCTGGCTTTGAGACGGGCTGGCTTTCGAGGATATCCAGGAGAGCAGTCTCGCAATTTGACTCGGTCGCGCCACATCCGCCTTCCTAGGGTCGAAAATAGTGTTCCGCGCTATTTGCATAATCTATGACAACCGAAAATAGTGAGATTAGCTATTTGCACGGGTGAATGCATCGCCGTAACACTTAGCAGCTAGCAGCGGCGAGGAAAGATCTGCTGACCGGGGTGCACTGCGTGAAATTGCGAATTGACAAGACTGCGTTTAGGGGACGGGAAAACGCAGCTCTTAGCGCCGCTCGGTCATAAGCTCACAGACCCACGTCGTCCGCTTCGCGTGAAATCCAAAGGTAGCAGCTCTTAATGAAGTGGTAGAATCTCGTGCGGGTGCTTTCTTATGACTTGGCAGTGGACTCTTAGCCCGAGAATCGCCGGCGAAGCGCTTCACGGGCAAAATGACAACGAACTTGTGGAAACCCGCGAAAACTGACACACTTTCTTACACAGCGCGGCGGAGCCGCAACCAAAGGGTGCGTTGCCGCGAGCTTTCAGCGGTCAGCGCGCTTGCCTTTTAAAGAGCGTGACGCTAACGCATTTAGAGTCATATGCTTGGCGAAATTCTTCGCGGCCTGCAAACATTTTGACTGTTAGTAGTACAGTTGCACATTCGTCATTTCAGATGGAAAGGGAAAATAGCCATAAACAGGTCGTAAAATCAGGCACTTGCACGAAGAGCCGGGATGGCGGAACTGGCAGACGCAGCGGACTCAAAATCCGCCGGTACTTGGTACCTTGGGGGTTCGACTCCCCCTCCCGGCACCAGCCCAAAAGCGCACAAAATGAGCGGCTAGCTGGCCTAGCTCACCGCATGAGACGCATTCTGCGGCAGACGCAGCGGACTTCACGCCCCATCTAACCACTAATGTAAAATCTAACCCAATGAAATGGTTAAGTTTATTGACAGATGCTGGAGTGGGCGTGCCTTACACATCCGTTACACATTTTCAGGTTCTCCCGCCACTTCTAACCAAGGAATGAAGATGCCGGAAACTCGCAGCCATCTTTGGTTGAAACCGTTATCATTCCCCCAACAACGTATTCCGCTTGCATTAACCTCTATGCAGGCGCAGGCAGAGAAGAAAGACATCAACAGCCAATATAGTTGGACGAAATGTGCAGACGGGCCATTTCCCGCGCGAATGGCTTCAAACTGCTGTCCAAGCTGTCCGCGACTTAAGGACGTAGTAGCGCATTGATGAAGTCTCGTCAAAGATACGAAGCGGGCCACCGCTCGACGATGAGAGCGATTACGGGGTGCCTGTTCGGGCGGGCGTACTGCCGTTTGAGCTTCGAGCACAGCGACCAATAGCGGACGATCGACTATTGGACTGTGTTGCCCTTCCCGAGTAACGTCCGTCACTACGATGTCCGATTTGCGGGGAGGACATCGCATATCGACCCGGCATAGGAAGGTACGCAGTTCGGAGGCGAAAGATTATTCGCTCCCGGATGACTGTAATGTCACTCTGTCCAGAGAGAAGAGTATGCAGAAGATCTTGTCCACTGCATTTTGCATCATTACGGGTGCAACTCTGATTTCCGCGCGCCTGGAGCACGCCCAAAAGCAAAGTACGTCTTCTACCTTCTACCCCGATTCGCCAATCTTTTGATGCAGGGGGGTGAAATCAGAGGCCGCGGTCCGGAGAGTGAACGCTCTTATCCCTCACGCACGAGTGCGAACCCAACATGGGATTTGCGCTCTAGTAGCGATAAACATTGGTCATTTGTTGGGGACGGGAGGGGGAGCTTTCGGGACGGGCGCGATCAGTGATTAGACGTGCCGGGAGGAAGAAGATGACAGGCTACTACCTCGAAATTACTCGGAGATCCAGCCATTGTGTTCAATCGCAGCAGTAATTCGAATTTCTGGAGAGGACCAGTTGGAGAGACGCCGCATTGCTGCAAGACGGCAGGAAGGCGCCGCTCATCAGTAACAATTCTTCCCGCAGCCTCAGTGCCCTCAGCGTTGGCCCCTGCCACGAGGAGGACGTGCCCGTTCTGATCAGGATTCTGAACCAGCGCGACTATTGCGAACGACTGGCCCGTAGCCCCGCCAAGAGCCGTTGGTACATACGACTGGAGTTCATTCCGCCGAGGACGGACATTTTGAATGATCTCTTGGTTCGAGCGCTTATCGAACACAAACTTGAAATCCAGTTGATCGCTGAACAACGCGGACCATGGATTTGAGCTTGGGCTTCCCAAGAAGATGAAATTATCGTCATTCTTCAAATCTGCCAGCTGAATGGCGCGGGCTCCGTGCACAACAATTTTTCGCGAACTCGCTTGCGCGATACGAGCGATGTTCAGGGCGATCGGAGTGTCGACTTCTGCGGGGTTGTCCCCGCGAAGAATAATACGGCTCAGCCGGTTGGTTTCGGCGCTCAGATTGTTAGGTGCGGGGATGTAATTGTGGTTGGCATAATCCGAGGTCGAGATTTGCTGGCCGGTGAATTCCTGAATTGTCACGATCGTGGGATCGCTCAGTACCAGGTGAGTCGAATTCTGTGAGTTGAAGAACGCTGACCAGGGAAGGACAGAGATTGCCTCCACCGCTTTCCGGGTCGAATGAACTCCCCAAAAGGTGCTGGCCTGCGAAATGAGAATAGCGATGTTTATAGCAGAAAGAACAATACCGACGGTGATCCATCGAATTCCCCTGGCCGTTGCGGATGCAGATTTCTGGCCTGAATCGACATGAGAGTCCACCGTCAGGTTTGGTGCTGAATCCGTACCGACTAGGGTGTCCGACGCGGACCTTGAGTCCTGGCGGACCCCATTCTCCTTATCGAGGTCGGGTTTCCTCTTAGGCCCGAGGGTGATCTCGGGAACATATGATCCTGAGGGAAGGCTTATGCGGATCTCGGAACCGGTACCACACTGGCCATAGTGTTGCAATAGGCGTCTTCGCACTTCACTCGCTGTGACACGCACAATTGCGTCCTCGCCTGTGTCATAAGAGGGCGAGCGCCTAAAAAGCTCCACGCCGATCACTCGTTCTTTCAACGCCTCTAAATGACCGGCAATTGACTGTTCCACGACGTAGGCTAGAAACTGCCCGCTACGCTGGCTTCCCCTAAAGGCGGTCCCCTCGACCACCTCCTTGACGTGCTGCCGTATCAAAGCGACATCGCGCTCCGTCTGGATGGTTTTCGCGATTTCTGCCGTTCTGGAATCGGGCAAAAGAACTGAACGCATAAAGGGATCCGAATCCGGGGAATTCTACACTCCAATCAGTGAATGTGTTTAACACTTTCAATCGGGAACTTTCAAGGAGCGGCATGAGTTCGTTTCAAGAATTCTCTTAACGTACCTACCGTTAAGCGCCCTGGGGTGCGTGTAAGTGCAATGTTTCCAATATGGCAGCTCAACGTTAGACACGACGTTAACGTTGCGAATTCGTCTCGGCGTCCATTAATGTTGTTTTCAGTTCACGCGGAAACCTCAGGTTGCGGTTTGCACCACGCGGCGATCTGGGATGTAGTCTCGGGGATTCTGCGTGCTGATTAGAAAACCGCAGGTATGCGGGGAAGATTTGTTTTACTGGCGGCCCTTGACCGTGACGAGACGGAGAATTCAACGATTTCAACCCGCACTTCTCTTGTTTATTTGTTCCTTTCAGCTGGCCTTCGGCCTTACTCCAAGACGTTACCTTGCCAGAATTCAAGCCAACGCGCGACCCTCTCAGATATCGAGCAAGGCGCTGTACCGCCGGACTGATGCACCCATCGAACGTCGCATCGATGACCTGATTGCCCGCATGACCTTGGAAGAAAAAGTTAGGCAATTGGATCTCTACTCTGGAGTCACGTTCGTCAGCAAACAGCGGGATGAAACACACGCTGCGCCCGATGCCGTCTTCCTTCCCAATAAAGCTGAGACAATTCTGGGAAACGGTGGTGTTGGCGGGATTCATGACCTCTACCCAAGCCCAGAGCAGGCCAATGCGATCCAGGAATGGGTGATTGGACACAATCGGCTCGGCATCCCGGCCTTGTTCATTGAGGAGGCACTCCATGGCTTTGACACAGGCACCGTATTTCCCGCGCCTATTAACCTAGCCGCCACTTGGAACGTCGATCTTGCCGAGAGGACTGGGGCGGCCATCGCAGCCGAGGTTCGTGCCACGGGTGTTGACATGATCCTCTCTCCTGTTCTTGATCTGGCGCGCGAGCCGCGATGGGGACGTGTCGAGGAGGATTTTGGTGAAGATCCGTATCTGACTGGACAACTTGGCTTGGCCTACGTTCGCGGTGCGCAAGGAGAAAGTCTCAAGACGGATCACACCGTAGTGGCCGAGCCGAAGCACTTCGCCGCGCATGGATCGCCAGAAGGCGGTGCGAATACTTCGCCGGTGCATATCGGCGAGCGAGAATTGCGCACCGTCATGTTAAAGGCATTTGAACCCGCATTGCGAGAAGGCCGTGCGATGGCAGTGATGGCGGCGTATCACGAAATTGACGGTATTCCAGTCACGGCTGATTCGTTTCTCCTCAAGAATAATCTGCGCGACGAATGGGAATTTCACGGTTTTGTGCTCTCGGATCTAGGTGCAATCCGGCGCCTGTATGACGTTCATCACGTGGCCGCCTCATCCGAGGCGGCGGTTTGTATGGCAGTTCGGTCCGGCGTGGACATGCAGTTTTATGACTTCGATCACGACTTGTTTCAGAGGGCGCTCATTAACTGCGTGCATCAGGGCGCGCTTGCCGAGGTCGATCTCGACCGAGCAGTCAGATCCGTCTTGCGAGTGAAATTCGCACTCGGATTGTTCGATTACCCCATGGTGAAACCTGAATTGAATGCCAGTGTGCATCGCTCGCCGGAACATCTCCGTCTGTCGCTCGAATCCGCGCGTCAATCCATGACCTTGCTTAAGAACGAAGGTGAGCTACTGCCATTCTCCAAATCACTGCACCGCATCGCGGTCATTGGACCGAATGCCGACGTGGTGCGCTATGGCGATTACGAGCAGGAGTCGAATGGACTGCATATCGGCCTTCTGGAGGGGCTGCGCCGAACACTCCCCGTAGGCACGATCGTTTATGACTCGGGCAGCGACATCCCTGGAGCAGTTGCGAAGGCCAGGGATGCGGAGGTAGTCGTTCTCGGATTAGGCGAATCGCAGGAAACCTCGGGCGAGGGCCGTGATCGCTCAAATCTTGATCTCCCTGGCAATCAAGGAGAATTGCTGGAAGCCGTTACGGCCACAGGGAAGCCGGTCGTGCTTGTGCTGGAAAATGGGCGCCCCTTGACTATCGGCGGGGCTAAGGAACATGTCCCCGCAATTCTCGAAGCGTGGTATCCGGGAGAATTCGGCGGACAAGCGATCGCCGAAACGCTTTTCGGAGACAATAATCCAGCGGGCCGTTTGACGATTACGTTTCCGCGTAGTGTGGGGCAATTACCGGATTTCTACAATTTTGATCCATCCAGGACTCACAAATATGTGGACGACGACGGCCAACCTTTATTTCGCTTCGGATTTGGTCTGAGCTACACCAAATTCCGGTACGACCATCTTGTGGCGAAACATCCGGCGCTGGGTGTCCAGGGCGACATTCTAGTAAGCGTCGATGTCACGAACGTAGGGCAGAGAGAGGGAGATGAGGTTGTGCAACTTTACCTGGGGCATAACGTGAGCAGCGTGGAAACGCCAGCTCGCTCTCTTGTGGGCTTTTCCCGTATACGACTGAAGCCCCTGGAGACGAAAACCGTAAGGTTCAGCATATCGCGATCTCAAATCGCGGTTTGGAACGTTTCCCGGCGCTGGGTCATAGAGCCCGGAAATTACACGCTCTGGGCGGGGGGATCGTCGGAGGCTTCCCTCACTACGGAGTTCGTCCTGACGCAGTAGCGCGGGCCCGTTATTGTCTTCCTTTGTCAGACAGGTGAAATGAAATGATCAAGAAACCTATCGTGGTATTGCTGATTTTGCTATGGGCAGCCGTTCTCTTCGCGGGAGAGAAACGCCGGGAGAGACAGCCAGTCGATTACGTGGATCCCAATATTGGAGGTATTGGGCAACTACTCACAGCCACTATTCCCTATGTGCAGTGGCCTCACGGGATGGCACGAATCTCGCCCATTACTACCCCGGGAATAACCGACCGCTATTTGGCGGACAAAATCTACGGATTTCCAGTCGGGCCCGCCGTTCTGATGACCTCGACTGGCGATGTCGGTACGAATCGAGCAACGTATGCATCGGATTTTGATCATGACCTTGAAACCGCAACGCCGTACTACTACGCGGTCGATTTGCAGACCTGGCACATCAGAACAGAACTGACCGCAACACAAGAGGCAACGTATTACCGATTTACTTTCCTATCCAGCGCCCACACCCACTTCGCTATCAGTTTTGAGGACGACGCCGATCTCAGTGTGATCGATTCCCATACGATAGAAGGAAGTCAGCGCGTCTTTGGTCCTGTGGCACAACTCGCGAATGCCGACGGAGAGACCCGAGAATACTTCTACGCTGTATTTTCACGCCCGCTGAGCACATACGAAACCTGGAAAAACGGCGAGCGCTCTCATGATGCCAAGCAGACTGGTGATCACATCGGATTTGTTTCCGATCTCCCGACGCACTCCGGAGACCGAATCGAGGTTCGAGTAGGAATCTCCTACATCGGCGCCGAACAAGCTCGCCTCAACCTGGAGCGAGAGATTCCAGATTGGAGATTCGAGGAGACAAAAGCCAAAACACGGGCGATATGGAACGATGCGCTCGGCGGTATCACGGTTACTGGAGGAACGGAACGGCAACGCACGATCTTCTACACGGCCCTCTACCGCTCCCTGGGCCGGATGACGAACATTACCGAAGACGGTCAGTATTTCAGCGGCTATGACCACAAGGTTCACGAGGCCCAGGGCCATGACTTCTACGTTGATGATGGACTCTGGGACACCTATCGATCTCTGCATCCATTGCAGCTTCTTCTTAATGGCAAGCGCCAGGAAGACATGGTCCGCTCGTACATTCGCATGTATGAACAGAGCGGCTGGCTAAATTCATTCCCTTCAGCTGCCGGCGAGCAGGTGCCCATGATTGGCCATCACGCTGCGGAGTTGATTCTTGACACGTATGTGAAGGGTTATCGCGACTTCGATCTCGACAAAGCCTACGAGGCCATGAGAAAGAACGCGACGCAGGCGACCATGATTCCCTGGAGGCGCGGTCCGCTAACAGGTTTAGATCGGGTGTACTTCGAAAAGGGATTCTTTCCCGCTCTTGCGAAGGGGGAAAGCGAGACAGTACCCGAAGTGAACGGCGAGAAACGGCAGGCTGTCTCTGTGACTCTTGAGAACAGCTATGACGATTGGTGTGTTGCACAACTGGCGAAAACTCTCGGCAAGCACAACGACGAGCTGTATTTCACGAAGCTGGCGCACAATTACGAAAACACTTTCAATTCAGAAATTGGATTTATGGCTCCTAAGACAAGCGATGGAAGGTGGGTGCAAGATTTTGACGCCAAGCTGGGTGGAGGTCAGGGAGGACGTGACTACTTTACCGAGATGGATGCCTGGGTGTATACCTTCGCCGTCCAGCATGATATTGCAGGGCTCATTGGCCTGATGGGCGGGCGCGACGCCTTTAACGCCAAACTCGATCGTCTCTTCGCCGAGCAATACGGCACTTCAAAGTTTCAGTTCCTTGGACAATTTCCGGATGCAACCGGATTGGTCGGCCTGTATGCCCAAGGCAATGAACCAAGCTTACACATCCCCTATCTCTACGACTTCTCCGGACAGCCGTGGAAGACGCAGTACCGCGTTCGCCAATTGATGGATGTGTGGTACAGCGACGGCCCGCTAGGTCTCCCAGGCGATGACGATGGAGGCGCCGTGTCTTCCTGGTATGTGCTGAGCGCGATGGGATTCTATCCTGTGTGCCCGGGCAGCCCAGTGTACGAAATCGGCAGCCCAATCTTTGAGCGGACCATCATCCGCATGGGGAACGGCAAGCGGTTCACGATCGTTGCGAATCATGTTTCCGCTCGCAATAAGTACATCCAGTCGGCTGAGCTGAACGGAAAGCCGCTCGATCGGGCATGGTTCCCTCATGCGGACATTGCCGATGGAGGAACGCTGGTCCTGGAAATGGCAGACCATCCGAGTTTGCAGTGGGGCAGGTCGCCGCAAGAGGCGCCGCCTTCCATGAGTGCGCCGAATTTTACGGCCTCGGGAACGGAATAGTGGATGGACTTGTGCACGACGAATGTGAAAAGGCGGACATGAAGCCGCACAGTTTAACTCGTCAGTCTCGCCGGGGCCTGTTGGTCATGGGCACAGCGGCCGGTCTCGCCGGACTCTTTGAGAAGCCCACCGCGTCGTCTTTGCCCATCAACACGGAGCAATCGGCTACCTGGCAAGCAAATGTCCAGACCTTCGGCGCGCGCGGAACCGGGGCCGACGACGAGACGGCTGCATTTCAACGGGCTCTGGATGCCGCGCACCACGCAGGTGGGGGCATGGTCTATGCGCCACCTGGTCGCTATCTGTTCCACGAAGTTCTCTCCATTCCCGAAGGTGTGACGTTGCGCGGATCGTTCGGCTGTGTGCCTTCGCACACGGGAATGCGCGATCACGAACAACCCAAGCCCGGCGGCGATGGCACTGTATTGCTCGTGACCGCTGGTCGCGGCAACGAAGAGGGAGAGCCATTCATCACGCTGAACACAAACAGCTCTCTCGCCGGTTTAACGATCTATTACCCGGAGCAGGTCACCGATGCGGCGCCGATTGCGTATCCTTGGTCGATTGCCATGCGGGGTAAGAATCCAGCAGCGTTCGATCTGGAACTGCTCAATCCCTACCAGGGAATCGATGCCAGCCACAATGAACGCCACAACGTAAGGAACATCTGCGGACAGCCGCTGCGGCGCGGTATTCTGGCTGACGCCATCTATGACATCGGCCGCATCGAGAATGTTCATTTCAATCCCTGGTGGAACGGGCGCAGCGCTGTCTATCAATGGCAGACGCAGAACGGAGAAGCCTTTGTTTTTGGTCGCGCAGACTGGGAATATGTCCTGAATACCTTCTGCTTCGGATATCACGTCGGTTACAAGTTCGTGCGCACGGGAACCGGTGAATGTAATGGCAACTTTCTGGGCATCGGTGCCGACGATTGCAATCGCGCCGTCCTTGTGGAACAAAGTGCGATCTACGGACTCCTAATTACAAACGGCGAATTTACTTCGTTTCATGGCGATGACCCCACCATGATTGAGGTGATGGAGACCAATAATGGAGTCGTCCGGTTCAGCAATAGTGCGTTCTGGGGTCCGTGTAATCAGATCGCCAAAATCGCAGGTCAGGGCACAGTTGGTTTCAGTGACTGCACCTTTGTCGAGTGGCGAAAGGATCGCGCCGCGATTCAGGCTTCGTCCGGAAGCCTGCTGATCCGTGGCTGTGATTTCCGCCGGAATCAGCCGCACATTTCCCTCGGTCAAAGCGTGGACCGGGCGGTCATCACCGGCAACATCTTTACCGGGCCGGCCCAGATTCAGAACGCAAGTACAAAGGTCGTTCAAGTCGGATTGAATGCTGCGCTATGAGCGCCGTGTGCCTCAATTCCAGCCTATCAACCCCACGAAGAGAGTTCTCTGGGATGCACCGTGAAGGTGGTTGGCATATAGCTCAACAAGATCGCCGTCTACCTCTTGTCGTTTGTTCTTCCAGCGGCGGCCAAAATGCAGTGCTCCTATATTGCCTCTTCCCTTGCTCCGGTCAGCGGCACCATCGGATGTGAATGAATTACGTGTGGTGTCGCGCCGCGGAAAAGTTCCGCTTAGCAACAACGCGAGCGGTTCAACGCATTTGTGCGCGACAGCAGGGGTGGCTGCGATGGCGTTGTCGACCAGGACACGGCGACACATGATCCCGCCAAACCATCATGGTTTCTTCCCACTTACGACAGTAGCGACCATCTTCATCCCAGCGATGCGGGGCGCTGGCGATAGGGACTGCCTCTAGCCTTGTTTTTCCGAAGGCTGAAAAGGTGGTGCGGCAAAGGTCACAAAACGGAGACCCCGCAGGTCGGCGGGGCATGGCTCGGCACCTGAGCAGAACCATCGACGGAGTGCGGCCAGCATTTGCGCTTGCTGCGCAACTCATGACCAGTATCCGAAGTACACCTCCCCAGATTCGCCGCCAATGCATCGAGTCGATGACCGAGCTAGACCGTTACGTCTCCATGTCGCTACTGTTAATTACCGCGCAGACGACACAACTTGCTTGTTTTCATCGCGATAAGGATACGTTAGAGATGCGTTCTAACGTTGCGAGCAGGCAAAGCCGAGGCTAAAGTGACAGCGGCTTTAGAAGTTCAACTGAAAAGAGTGTTCTGTCAGGGAAAATGCTTTGCGACCAACTGGGATGCAAGTCCAAGCGCGAAACTGCCCGAACGGCCAATCATCTCCTTGGTTGATCCGCCTAGCCGCTTTTTTAATTTCAGACTCAGTCCTCATCAACTATCACTGCACTTCCTGAGGTCCCAAGGAGAGTAAGATGACGCAACCAAGAAGTTGGGTCAAGTCCATCAATTTGAGCCTGACTCTCATTGTGCTGTGTTGCGCGAGCCAGGCGGGCTTTGCACAACTCGATCGCGGCACGATATCAGGAATTGTCACCGATCCTTCAGGCTCCGCAGTATCGGGCGCCAACGTTACCGTCACCAATACCGCGATGGGTACGCAGAGCTCTACCCTAACGACTAGCGCAGGGGTCTACTCGATCCCGGGGTTGCCTGCGGGCCAGTATTCCGTCACGATCAAGGTAGCGGGCTTTAGGGAACTGATCCGCAATGGAATCACGGTTTCGGTTGGAGAGACAGCAAGCGTCGACTTGCAACTGGCGGTGGGGCAAGCCACGGAAACAATTACGGTGACAGAGAATGCTCCTCTGCTCCAAACCGACAGCGCACAGAACAATATCGAAGTTACCACGACGAACCTGAACGAACTTCCCATCAACATTACCGGAATCGGAGCTGTGCGGGACCCGATGGGGTTTGCCGCTTTAGTGCCAGGAACCATTGCGGGCGGCTGGAACGACATCCACATCCAAGGCTCTCCGGCAACGACGTACCGCGTCTTTATGGACGGGCTGGACGACACTTCGGCGGTGAAGGGTGCCATCTCCGACGAGCAACAGCCCTCGGTCGAATCGCTTGCCTCAGAATCCCTGGTGATCAACAACTATTCCGCTCAATTTGGTGAATCTGGGGGCGGAATCTTCAACTACACTTCGAAATCCGGCACCAACAAACTGCACGGAACGGCCTTCAATTACCTGGAGAATGAGGCTCTGAACGCCAGGCAGCCATTTAACAATGCTCTTCCGGTGCAGCGGCAGCTTGATTTTGGCTTCTCTTTAGGTGGACCGGTGGTGATCCCTCACCTCTATAACGGCCACCAGAAGACCTTCTTCTTCTTCGCTTACGAGGAGTACCGTAACAAACAAACCCTCAACAACGGAACTATCACGGTTCCCACAACCGCGTACCAAAATGGCGATCTGAGTTCTCTTTTGCTTGGCCCCATTAAAGACACCAACGGGAATCCGGTCCTCGACTGCCTAGGCCGGCAGATGATCAACGGCGCAGTGTACAACCCGGCGACGACCAGAACGGCAACCTGTACGGATGGGTCAACCAAAACGGTCCGCGATCCGTTCCCCAACAACTTTATCGGTGCGCCCAGCACATGGGATCCGGTGGCGCAGAAGGTTCTCGCCTACATGCCTACTCCATCCGGGCCCACCGCCAACGCGCTAAACAACAACTACCCAAATCTGCAGCCGAACAACAAATATCAGTACCTGACGAGCATCAAGATCGATCACTATATCGGCCAGAAGTGGCACCTTTCGGGCTACTACATTGCGGAGTATTCGGACAAGGACAATGCGGACGACGGCATTAACACCGTGGGAGGCTCGACACGGTGGAATACAACTCCAGCGCCGCAATTGTATCTCAATGCAAACTATACTCCCACTCCGAATCTTGTGCTCCACGCCGGAATGGACTTCACGCGCCACGCCGCTTTGCAGGATTCGGCGGTGCAGAACTTCAAAGCGTCGTCTCTTGGGCTAAACACGGCGGCGAATATGCCGGGCGGGGCTGCGAACACCTTCCCGATCTTCAACGGTCTCACCGTCAACAACACGTCCGTTCCGCAACTGGGAATCAACAACGCTCCCTTTATCGACGATAACTGGTATGAAACTGGATCCGCGATCTGGGTCCACGGCCGTCATACCTTCGAATTTGGCGGCGATCTCCGTCATCAGCTGTTTGGCACGCACAACGACCTGTCGGCCGGATCTTACGGCTTCAGTCGCGATCAAACGTCTCTGCCATCCGCGGCAGGTCAAAACCTTTATGGAGCCACCATTGGCGATGGTTTCGCCAGCTTCGTTCTTGGCCAACTGTCTGGCGCCTCCATCGGGAACGATAACATTCAATGGTTTCACCGCCTGGAGAGTGGGCTTTACGCGCAGGATACGTGGAAGGTCACAAATAAGCTTACGGTGAACTACGGGCTGCGTTGGGATCTGGAACAGATGCAACGCGAGCAGCACCTCCGGGAAACCCAATTCAATCCGACCGTTGTGAATCCGTCGGCAGGCGGACTGCCGGGTGGAACCGAATACGAAGGGTTTGGATCCGGGCGTTGCAACTGCGTTTACGAGAAGTTCTATCCCTGGATGATTCAGCCTCGCATCGGCTTGAGTTATCAGCTGGATGCAAAGACCGTTCTCCATGCGGGATACGGCTTCTACTCTGGCCCCCAGCTCTTTTTGAATGAAGAGATCTACAGCAACCAGGGATTTGGCTTTAACCAGGTATTTCTGACCAGTCCTTCGTATGGGATTGCTGCGGGCCAGTTATCGAATGGCATACCGTACTCCCCGTCCGCTCTTACCGCAACCCATTTCGATCCGGGCGCGTTCCCGAATCCCGGCTCGACCAACTCGCCGCCAGCGTTTGTTGTCCCAAACAATGGCCGCCCGCCGCGTTTCGTGCAAACAACACTTGGTGTCGAGCGTGAGATCAAAAACAACCTGACGGTGGAGTTATCTTTCATTGACAACCGTGGCGTTTGGCTGAATTCAGATGGGCTGACGAATGCTATGAATGAACTGACTCCATCGATGCTCTCACAGAAATACGGTTTGGACGTTACGAACCCAAGCGATTTCAACCTGCTGACGCAGCCGATCTCTTCTGCAGCGGTGGTGGCGAGAGGCTTCAAGGCTCCGTATTCAACATTTCCGTCCGGAGCCAGCCTGGCTCAGGCATTACGTCCGTTCCCGCAATTCGGCAACATCGGTGACTACTACGAGCACAATGGCAATTGGTGGTACGACGCGCTTCAGATCAAGGTCACCAAACGGTTGAGCCACGGATTGTCAGGCGGGCTGGGTTACTCGTGGTCGAAGAATCTGGGGACAGTGGCCGCCACCAACCAACCGACTTTCACTACGGCGATGCCGATACAGGATCCCAGCCAGCCGCCCAAGAACGCGAAGTCCTTTGAGAACATCGACCAACCGCAGATGGTGAACTTCTATTTCAACTACGAAGTGCCGAGATTCGGCTTCTCCCAACGTGGCTGGAGGCGCGCGTTATTTTCCGGCTGGACACTGGACGGCATTTTCCATTACCAGAGCGGTTTCCCGATACAAACTCCGAATTCAACCAGCACTTTGACTTCTGTGACTTTTGCTAACGGGGTCTGGGCGAATCGCGTCCCGGGCCAGCCGCTCTTCCTGCATACCCTCAATAGCCACAGCAACTGGGACGAAAACACGCAATTTCTCAACCCCGCCGCGTGGACAAATCCGTCGGCTGGCACGTATGCCACTTCCAAGCCGTTCTACGGCGATTACCGTGGCCCGAGATATCCTAACGAACAGTTGGGCTTTGGCAAGGTGATCACATTCAAGGAAGGAGTGATGTTCTCGCTCCGTGCCGACTTCTTCAATGTCTTTAACCGCTGGGCATTTCCCAACTTCCCAAATACGTCCAATCCTTTTGCTTCCGGATCCGGTTCCCAACTGTTCGGAGTCTTTGGGGGGAGTATCAGCGGCGCCGGCGGTAACTATGCTCCGAGAAGCGGCGAGATTGTCGCGAGAATCCAGTTCTAGGCGTCAACTTACCTGAAAGTCCAACGGACAGGCCGGATGAGTTCATCTGGCCTGTTAAATTTACAGGGAGTGTCTTCTTGGGCGACAGCAAGCAGTAGAATCGGCGTTCAATGACGTTGGCAATTTCGCGAAGAAACTTTGTGACTGGCTTGGCTGCAATTGGCGCAGGAGCCCTGAATTCACGAGCGTCGGTGCTGCTTCGCACTTGCTCCGGGGATGGCAAGCCGAGTCAATCGGCTGATTCGCCGATTCTCTTCGAGAATACAATCGAGGCGTCGAAGATCGATTTCGTATTGAAGAACAGTGTGAGTCCGCAACGGTACTCCATAGAGACGATGACTGGCGGTGTTGCAGTCTTCGACTATAACAACGATGGACTTCTGGACATCTTCTTTACGAACGGGGCAGAGATTCCGTCTTTGAAAAAGAGCAACTCCAGTTTCTACAACAGACTCTTCCGCAATAATGGAGACGGAACCTTTACCGAAATCACCGAAAAGGCTGGCCTAGCCGGTGTTGGCTACTCGATGGGCGTAGCGGCAGGTGATTATGACAATGACGGGTTTGTCGATTTGTATGTGGCCGGATTCAATCGCAATCAATTGTTTCACAACAATGGAGACGGGACCTTTACCGATGTGACGGAGAAGGCGGGAGTCACCGGCATTGTTCCGGACCGGGGCAAGGCGTGGGCCGTCGCTGCAGGCTGGTTCGACTACAACAACGACGGATTGCTCGACCTCTTCGTGGTGAATTATCTGAACTATTCGATCCCCGCAGTCCATAGTTGCGAAACGGACCACGTCGTCGACTATTGCTCCCCCAACGAGTATCCCGGAACGCCCAATATCCTGTATCGAAACAATCGTGACGGCACATTTACCGATGTTTCGCGGCAGTCGCATATTTCCCAATACGTGGGCAAAGGCATGGGCGTCGCCTTCGCCGATTACGATAGCGATGGATTTACCGACATCTTTGTTTCGAACGACACCTTCCCGAATTTTCTATTGCACAATAATGGCGATGGGACATTTACAGATGTCGCAATTGTGGCCGGAGTAGCCTACAACGAAAGCGGCAAGACTGTTGCTGGCATGGGAACCGACTTCCGCGATATCGACAATGATGGAAGGCCGGATATCTTTCACACTGCGATGTACGGTGATAGTTTTCCTCTTTACCGCAATCTGGGAAACGGCCAATTTGAAGACGTTACAGACAGGACCGGTATAACCGCGATGACGAGCCGCTTTACGGCTTGGGGAACCGGAATCTTCGATTTCGATAACGACGGGAACAAGGATCTTTTTGCTGCCGGCTCCGCAATTCTCGATAATTCGATGGAGGTGAATCATAAGCCTTATCCCCTCCCCAATTTGCTTTATCGCAACCTCGGCAACTTGGGATTCAGGGATGTGAGTGCACACGTGGGAGCGGGTTTTTACGATCCGGCCCCGCACCGTGGCGCTGCATTCGGCGACTTAGACAATGACGGGAAGATCGATGTGGTGGTGACGGTGCTTAACGGAAGGCCCCAGTTGCTCATGAATCGGTCTCCGAATCACAATCATTGGATTATTTTGAAGCTGGTTGGCGTGGTGGATAATCGAGACGGATTGGGAACAAAGGTAAAGATAACGACCGCAAATGGTGTTCAGTACAATGAGGCCACGACAGCCGTCGGCTACAATTCCTCGAGCGACAAACGTGTGTACTTCGGATTGGGGAACGCGACCGTCGTAGACCGAATTGAACTCGCCTGGCCAACCGGCGTCAAGCAAGTACTCAATAGTGTGGCGGCCGATCAGGTCCTGACAATCATAGAAAGCGGCCATCTTCAATCCGGGAGCAAGCCTCGATGATCTGGCTTCTCGTACTCCAACTCGCGGTTGGCCCAGCACAGCAATACGAAAAAGCGAAACACGATTTTGCCCAACAGAAGTTTTCCGAGGCGGTGAGCGAAGTCGATGCCGCCCTGCATGAGAACCCCTACATGGTTCCGGCCCTGATCCTCAAGGCCCGGCTGGCTACTTTTGCGCATCGTCCCGATGTTGCGAAGAGCTGTCTCATCACGGCGGTTACGGTCGATCCGACATCCGAAGAAGCGCAGTTCTATCTCGGTTTGTTGTACTACATGCAAAACGATTTTAAGTCGGCGATTTCGCCGCTGCAGACAGCCCAAACGCTCTCTCCCAAGAATCCCCTGCCCGTGTTCTACCTTGCCATGACCCAGGAGGCTCGGGGAGCTGAGACTAAAGCGCTGTGGTTGTATCAGCAGGCGGAGAATCTCTCTCCAGAGAAAACGCCACAAACAGCAGAAATCCTCGTCGCATACGGGAGGTTCCTGCTTTCGCTGGGAAAGACCGAGGATGGTATTGAAAAAGATCGACGAGCCATTGAGGCAGACCCCCAGTCCCGCGATGCGCACTACGAATTGGCAAAGGGACTAGACCACAAGGGAGACTTCAAGAATGCCGCGCTCGAAGGAGAACGAGCCCTGACTCTGCCCAAGTTCGGCCCGAGCGACGCCCAGATTCATTTTCTTCTAGCAAACCTCTATCGGAGGTTGAATCAACCAGATTTGGCAAAGGCCCATCTGGAGAAATTCCAAGCTACTCCCAAAACAACACAGAAGTAAGCCGTGGCGTGCCAGAGTGCGCCTTGAGTCAACGCAGCAAAGAAGAAGCAGGGTCGACGGAAATTTGAGGCAGGTTCTCCGCGGTGGATTGTCGAAATGACCGATGTTAGGCGCCGACGTTTTCTGGTCTCGATTGCGCGCTGGATGACTGGTTTGTTCGTTCGGCAGAGCATTCCTAAGGTTCTGACTACCAAGCTTGGTCTGTGCCAGGCAGCCGAGCTTTCGCCGCTGCCACCCCGGCGATCGTCCGACGCCCAGACGCAACCCGATGGACGAACGCTGGCCGACCATCCTTCGATGGCCCGCTCTTACTGGTTCACCGATGTAGCCAGCCGATCGCAATTTGCTTACCGGACCAACAACAACTTCAGGCGCAGAAAGTACTTTCCTCAGTTTCACGATCCGATCTACGGCGGGATGCTCAAGCCGCTGCACAATGCCGCTTGGCCAGTTAGGTTTACTGACAAAATGCTGTAGTGAGCATGGCTTGCACATCTGTTACACATTTTCAGGTTCTCCGCCACTTCTAACAAGGAATGAAGATGCCGGAACAACGCATCAACTTTGGCGGCAAGATTCACCTCTACAAGCGTCCAAACAACAGCCTGTGGTGCTCAAGCTATTTCGCAGATAAAAATCGGCGACCAAGCCAAGGCCTGAGCCGGTAAGTTATAGACACTAGACGGGCAGCACCTAAGCTCCGGATCACCGGGAGACGGTGAAGGGATGGTCCAGGACGCAAACCGGACACTAAAGCTTCGCACGGCATCGGCGGCGGCGAAATCCGCAAGGCTCAAACGCCTTGAGAGTTCGACTTTATGCGCGCGCACCATGTTTTGCTCCGGCGTTGAGTTGTCGTCACCGACATCGATATGTGTCATCACTTCCTGGTGTGGAATGACGTATTGCAACACCTGCATTCACTGCGCCCCGAAGACCGCGAAAATTCGAGTCACGCCCATAAGCAAGACGTTGGCGCAGCAACAAGACGGTCGCCGAAGGGGACCGGCCTTCCGCCATCGTAGAGAACCACTCCCAGCTTGAAGTGATCGCCGCAGGCCTCCGCCAACTTTCGGAGCCCTTTGAAGTCACCCGCATTCACGGTAGCGCTCGCCTTGACTTCGATACCGACCAATGCACGACTCCCCGTTTCGATCACCAGATCAACCTCGTCCTGGTCTTTGTCCCGGTAGTGGTACGAAGCACAGCTCTGACCGAACCACGATGCCTGTTTCAACACCTCAGAGAAAACAAATGTTTCCAGCAGCGGTCCGAAGCTTGAACGGTCCTTCGCGATCGGTTCCGCGGTAGCCCCCAACAGCGCGCCGAGTAGACCGGAATCCAGGAAATGCAACTTGGGCGTCTTTACCAGGCGCTTCAATTGGTTCTGAAACCACGGGTCCACCTTTCGGACAAGAAACAACTGCTCCAGAATAGCGACGTACTTCCTGGTCGTCTTGTCGTCAAACCCAACTTGGGCGCCCATCTGCGTAAAATTGGTTAGCCTGCCAGAGTGGTGGGCGAGAACCTGCAGCAGCCTTGGCATTTGATCGAGCTTTTCCACGTCGGCAACTTCGCGTACATCCCGCTGCACAATGGCTCTTATTATATGTAATCCCGCGCCCATGTCTGGCGTCGCTTTGGATCTTCACGCCGCAGCATTTCGGGGTAGCCGCCAGTCAGCACGGCTTGTACTAGGTCTTTGCCGATCATCAGCTCCGCCGGTTTGCCGAGTTTGCTATCGAACGCTGCTTTGAGGAAACCCGGCTTTTTGCCTCGGATTTCAGCCCGTGAGAGGGGCAGAAGACTCACGATCTCCATGCGGCCAGCTAGACTCTCGGAAAAGCGAGGAAAGAGCGCGTGATCGGTATCGTCCATGCCGGATGGAGGCTCCGTCTAATTCGGATTGATGGCTCGTCTATTTCGGATTAAAGGCTCGTCTGATCCGGAACGGAAACTGAAACGGTTTCGGAACTCATTCCGGCTCGTGGCGGGCCATCTCTACCCGGGTGTGTGCGATAGAGGGGTGTCCTCCCAGGTCGAGCCTGTATCTTCCGATGCCAGCCGCGACCGCAGCTGGTCTGGACTTCAAATGGGGTCGACCAATCTTTTAGTTTTGTTGGTATAACCCAACGAATCCGGGACGGAATCACATCTGCGACTTTAACAATCGCGGATATCTCTGGCCACAATCCGAACGTGATGTACGAGGTGGGGCTGGCGCACGGTCTTAGTCGTAATGTTCTGCTGATCAGAGACGCGGCTACCGAGATCCCGTTCGACGTCAAGGACATTATGGCGCTCACATATGAGCGGGTGACGCTCTATCGTCTACAGAAGGATCTGACGGAGCGATTCCACCGGATTGCGGCAGGTAGATGAAGCTGCGGACTAAGTTTTCGTTACCGCGTGCGACGCGTTCGCCACGGATGCTCAATCGTAAGGGCACAACCCACCAATCGGCCAATGCAACGAATGTCCGCTCGGAGCCGTCTTTTACACGCTTGACCTCAAGCATGCAGGCAACCCGCGAACCGGCGAACTACGAGATGTCCGATCGATCTCCCCGAAGCCCGTTTGTAGATACCTGAGAACTACCCTACGATCCCGACCATAATTGGCGTTGAAGTGGGCGCGGCAGAGCCGGCCGCGGGTTCGACTGTGATGGCAAAGGTCTTGGCCGCAACTCCCATTGGGAGTGGCGGCTTGATCACGGCTGCGCTGCCGTGGGTATCAGGCCTGAAGAGCCCGGCCGGAATTGGTGCGCCACTTGTTGGAATCAGCCACAATTCATAGGTCTTTTGGGGCGAAAGCTCTGGCATGTTGCTCGCAAGAAACACGAGAGTACCGCTGCTGGGCAGGTAGATCACCTTGCCTTGCGGCGCCGGAGGAGTCTTGCCTGCGACGAGCGTGAAATGCACGGCGTCAGCGGAAGTCAATGTTGCAACGAGTTCCTTCGCCTCAAGCAACTGCCTTTGTTGCGCTGTGGAATTAGCCTCGAGGGCAGCGATGAGCTGTCGCAGATCCGTGTTCTGACGAAGCAACATAAATAGCATCCCAACCGCTGCCGCCGCAGCGGTCCATTCCACCGCAATCCACCACGGTTTCCGCTTCACGCGGCGAACCGGGATTCGTCGAGGTTCCTTTGCGATTGCGGCCATGAGGCGCTCGCGGGAATGCGAAGGAGGCCTTGGCCCACTGACCGAAAAAGCGAGGAGCGCCACGTCTCCCACCAGCCGCGCAAGTTCACGCCGGCAGTCCAGACAGTCTTGCAGATGCTTCTCGACAGCCAGCCGTTCCTCACCCCGCAGCGCTCCCAGCGCATACAGCGAGAGATCATCCGCGAATTGTTCGTGCATGCTCATCGGTTGAAGGCTTTGCGCAAGGTCAACAGACCGGCGCGAATGCGGGTCTTGATGGTTCCAAGAGGCTCGCCAGTTTTTTCCGCAATCTCGGAATGAGTGAGCCCATCGAAGAAAGCCATCTCCAGGGCAGAGCGTTGCGGCGCAGGCATGGCTCCCAGAGCACCTCGAATTTTCTCGAGCGCTCGGGTTGATTGCGCAGCGTCGGCGAGATCGGGCTCGATGGATACGATCACATCGGTAATGTCTGCCTCTGGCCGTCGCTTGCGGAGTGAGTCGATTGCTCGGTTCCGCGTGATTACGGCCAGCCAACCGGGCAGGCTTCCTCGAGTTGCATCGAATACGTCTGGACTACGCCAGAGTTGGATGAAAACTTCCTGCAGAATGTCCTCCGCCGCTCCAGTATCTCCCAGAACTCGCAGCGCCACTGAATAAACAATCGAAGAATACCGCTCATAAAGCTCAGCCATAGCTTGCTCATCGCCGGAGCGGATCGCCGACACGAGCATGGAATCATGCGAGACCACGTTGGAGGCGGCGCGAGACAAGTCAGTTATCTATTCCCTTCTAAGTACGTAGAGAACCGGCGAGTGGATTGTGCTTCTCGTGTTTCTAAAGATACTCGTCGCTGGACGTTCATTGTGGATCCGAAGCTGGCATGCACACGAAACTGCTGACCATCACAGCAGCACACACGCTCGTCCTCGGACCGGCAGACAGTGCGATGCGTACCCACGGCGCACAACATGGTACCAGAATGTGTGAGCGCCACTCGAGCATCGGATCTGTGCCTCCCAGAAAACCCCATCTCTGGCCAGCTGTTCATATACGACACAAGCAAGCAATCGGATTGGTAGGACGAAGAAAAAAACAAAACGATGAATGCCTCGCGAAAAATTTAGCACCCACAAATCTGATTCCTGCGCTGTTGCGTACTTGAGTTCGTAGACAGATCCGATCGAAACCGCTGCAGCGTGGCGCCGCGCAGTGGCGGCTATCGCGATGGGTTGAAGTCCACGAAAACTCAATCTCCCAGGAGGACAATTCCATGAAGCTACTGAAATCGGTAGTGGCCCTCGCCATGGTGCTGCTCATGCTGGTTCCGGCCAGCCTGTTTGCATCCAGCCATCGCGAGGCGCCAATCTCCGCACTCGACCATAGCGCGGACGTGACTGACTGGTACGCCTTTGTCAGTTACGATCACCCCGACCGCGTCACCATGATCCTCAACGTCGACGGCTTTCTCGAACCCTCCAATGGACCCAATTACTTTCCCTTTGACCCAAACGTTCGTTATGTAATGAACGTTGACAACGACCAGGATGGAAAGACCGACATCAGTTTCCAATTCCGATTCAACACGGAGATCCGCCAGCCGGGAGTATTCACCGGCTTTGTGGGCGGAATCGGAGGTATTCCCCAAATTACCGCATTGGATGGTCCCGGTTCAGAAGGCTTGAGCCTGCGACAGACCTATACCGTGACCATGATCAAGAACGGTGTTGCTACCGACCTGACCAACGGGCAAACACTATTTGCTGTGCCCTCCAATGTCGGACCACTCACCATGCCCAAGTATCACGATCTTTTCAACCAGGGCATCTATGACCTCGGCAACGGCATCCGCGTATTTGCTGCAACGGTCGATGATCCTTTCTATATCGACCTTGGCGCGGCCTTTGATTCCTTTAACTTTCGTATGGGCGTGGGAGGAATCCTGGCCCCGACCGTGGACGCGGACGATACTCACAACTACGCACCAGACGCAGTGGCCGGCTTCAACGTCAACTCGATCGTGCTGGAAGTTCCTATCGCCATGCTTACGGTTGATGGCAAGTTGCATACCGCCGCAGAGAAGCAAGCGGTGATCGGCACTTACGGAGAAACTGACCGCCAGCGAATCGCCATTCGCCGCCTCAATGGGGAAGTGGACGGCAAGGGCGCATGGCGGCAGGTAAACCGTGAAGGTAATTCCCTGATCAATGAGTTGATCATCGGAACCGGCTCCAAGGACCTGTTTAGCGTTTCCGATCCGGACAAAGATGGGCAGTTCGCCAACTTCTTCCTCGATCCGCTGCTGGCGCACCTCTACTCCTCGATTCTCAATATTCCCATTCCGCCGGCGCCTCGTACCGACCTCCTCCCGCTGGTTCAGTACATGGCGCCGATTTGTCCCGGATGTGGTCCGAACGACGCGGGTCCGATCGCCGACCTGCTGCGGCTGAATACTGGTATCCCTCCGACCCCAGTGGGCACTCAGAAGCGCCTGGGCTTCCTGGCGGGGGATCTTGCCGGATTCCCGCAAGGACGGCGGCCCATTGACGATGTCGTGGACATCGCTTCACGCGCCGTCGTGGGCATCCTCGTCGACCCGGTGAAGTACGGTGCCCGCGTGGGCGATGGCGTGAACACCAACGAAGTCGGCTATGGAACAACGTTCCCATACGTGCTTCCTGCTCATAGCGGCCGCGACAGCCACCACACCGGCCCCGGACAGAAGGGCTGCAATGGTCAACCCAACGACATCTGTCCTGTGAAGTAAACCTCAATCGTGGCTGCTGGCCCGACAAGGCGGCGGCCACCAATTCTTATCCCGACGAGTGAGGAGCGATATGAAAAAACTAACTGCTCTCCTGCTGTTGCTCATGGCCGCCTTGGCCGCGGTCGCGCAAACCACAACTCCCTCTGCCGAGGCCAAACTCTCTCCAGCCGAACGAGGCATGGCTCAAGCTAGTCGGCTGATCAAGAAGCATCCGAAGAACTTCGAGGCCTACAACGCTCTGGCCCTGGCGCTCTCGCGCCGCGCCCGAGAAACCTCGGATGTCATCTTTTACGCGGAGGCCGAAGAGGCTTTGAAGAAATCCTTCGAAATCTCGCCCGATAACTTTGATGGAGAACGAATCCAAGTTTGGCTACTGCTAGGAAAGCACGAATTCGGAGCAGCTCGCGAAGAGGCGCTGCAGCTCAATAAGAAAATGCCTGATGACGTGATGGTCTACGGATTTCTCACCGACACGAACATCGAACTGGGGAACTACAAGGAAGCAGAGGACGCGGCCCAGTTGATGCTGGATCTGCGTCCCGGGAACCTTCCGGGGCTCACCCGCGCCGCTTATCTCCGCGAATTGTTTGGCGACCTTGATGGATCGGTCGAACTAATGAACATGGCCTACCAGTCCACGCCACCGAGCGAAACCGAAGACCGGGCATGGATTCTCAACCAGATCGGTCACTTGCAACTCATGTTGGGGAAGATTACCGAGGCAGATAACACGTTGCAGCAAGCGCTGGCGCTTTTTCCGGGATACCACTACGCGCTGGGCAATCTCGCGAAGGTCCGCATCGAGCAGAAGCAGTACGAAGGCGCGGTCAAGCTTCTAAAACAACGTTACGACGCAGCCCAACACGCAGAGAATCTCTGCGACTTGGCGGAGGCTTTGGAACTTGCTGGCCAACGAGAACAAGCCCGCAAAGCCTTTGCAGAATTCGAGATGAAGTCACGGCTGGAAACTGTCCGTGCAGACAACTCCAACCGCGAACTGATTTTCTACTACGCTGACCATGCCCACCTGCCGGCAAAGGCTCTGGAGGTTGCGCAAGCGGAATACGCCCGGAGGCACGACGTGTTCACGCTCGACGCCTACGCCTGGGCTCTCCACGTGAACGGACGCGACAGCGACGCTCGCGCGCAAATTGCGGCAGCGCTGGCTGTAGGTATTCGCGATGCCCAAATGCTTCGTCACGCCGGAGAGATTGCTTTGAGTACCGGCGATCCTGCCGCGGCCGAAAGGTATTTACTCGATTCCACAAAGATGAATGCGCCAGGATCAAGCCAGGCGCGGGAACTGCTGGCCAGCCTTTCTGCGCCCACGAAGAACTGACCATGCGAAACGCGCTGTTCGTCTTGATAGCTGTGAGCGTCCTTTCCAGCTGCTTGCTGGCGCAAGATGCTGTGGCTGGACCGAATCCTGCCACAGCAACTCAACCGGGCGTGGCCCCAAATGCTCGCCCCGAGGAATTCGTTTTGCATGGCCGTGTTGTTGCTGCAGGCGGAGAGCCCATACCTAAGGCTGAGGTTCGACTGGGGAGCGCGACGGCGAGAACGGATGCGCAGGGGAGCTTTCAGTTGCGAGGCCTCTCGGGAGAGAGCAAGATCTCGATTTCAGCGAGCGGTTACACGCCTTTGGCTGTTCAGGTTTCAATCTCCGCTGATAGGGATTTGAAATTCGAGCTGCGGCTTTCCGCCACAACAATCGTCAGCGCACATGAGGACAGTCCAGTTTCCGCCGCCTTGACGCAAATTGATGAGTCTGAGGAATTGCTACAAGAGCGGCCCGGTCAGCCCGGCGTCCCTATGCATTTGCCAGGTTATCCCTCGGAGACTGCATCCGGCGGAGTCAAAGCGCCGCAGTATTTTGCGCCTGGTGTGGCGGGAGATCACGGCGAGCCGATTGCCCAATACATTCGCGTTGGTGACTTCCTATTTCCTAACAATCTACCGGCCAACGCACACGGCAACGGTTACGCCGATCCCAATCTGCTTATACCGGATGCGATCAGCTTTACGGAGTCAGATGCGGGAGCATTCGATGTCCGACACGGCAACAACGCGGTTGATCTTGCCGTGGCTTACGGTTTGGTCCCGCGGCTGGAACCCTTTGTTCAGATTTCCACGGACCCGCGCGATTACGATCTCGTTTCCGGATGGAGTCCTGGCAATCCGCAAACAGGTGCATGGCTGGGAATGGAAATCTCCGGCGGCGATGGCTTTCTCAAGCTACCAGAGCGCCGCCATCAGTACAAAGTCAACGGCGAGCGTTGCTACATTTTCGGTCATCACCTGTTGACGCTTTTCGGAGCCGGCTACTACGGACAATCGCGCATCCCCGGCCTCGTGCCCGTTAAAATGCCAGTGCAAGACACAATCGATCCTCGCCAGTCCGACCGTACCCACACTGCCTTGTTGGTCGCTAGCGATACGTGGCAGATCACGAATCGGCAACAGCTTCAGTTCTCCGAATACTTTCGCAGCTACAACCTGGACCTCAGGTCAGATTTCGGCGATGGATTGATTCGGCAATCCGAATTCCGCACGGTCTCGGGGGGCAATGCCTTTTACCATCGCCGAGTTAACTCCACCATCTCATTCGCCGCGGGCCTGGATTTCCGTCGTGACTCCCCGCGCAACGCCCAACTTGATCATGCCGATGCGAGAGGCGTTTTTCAGCCGGTCACGCGCAATGACTTCACGATCAGTGATGTTGCTCCATATGTCTCGATCGAAGGAGCGATTTCGCGATTCCTTTCTTACAACGTCGGCGTTCGCCACGATGCAATTTCATTTCACAATACGGACCGGCTCGTTCCGGGTAATTCGTATGACATTGTTGCGGGATTAACTTCGCCCCGCAGCACGCTGTCGTTTCGGGTTCCAAGCAGGTCTCACATTCCGGTCTTCACCTTCAGCTCGGGCGAGGCCTTTCACACAAATGATCCCCGCGTCGGCCGGGGTACGAGCCACGGCACGCCCGTCGCAATCTCGCACGCCAACCAATTCGTGGCGACAGAGTCGGTGTTGGGCACGCGATTTCGATTGGTGCTGGTCCGCGTGAGCAACTCACAGGAATTGGCGAAGATTGATCCGGATACCGGCTTACAGCAGAATGTCGGGCCGTCCTTGGTGCGAACTCTAACTGTGACCGCTCTGCGGCATCTTTCTCTTGGCTCACTCCAAGCCACGTTTGCCCGCGCCCAAGCCAAGAACCGGCTCACCGGTCAGGACATTCCTGAGGCGCCTCGGCTGATCTGGGATGTTTCCGCTTCGACACTCCGTTTTCCAGCGCGATTGCGGGCTGCCGTCGAATTCGAGTACGTCGGCCGCAAGCCGCTGGGAGATGGATTCACTGCTGTTCCCGTGCGCGACATTCGCGGCTCTTTGACCCGCAGCTTCCGCAGCGAATTGTTCGAAGCGGGAGTTCATTTCCTGCTCGCCAGCGGCTACACCGGACAGACTCTAGAGACCCTCCAGCTGACGAACGAAACAATACCGACCGAGCTAGTCGTGGGCGTGCGAAACCAATCCTATGCTGGAGTGAGCCTCGTCTACCACTTCAAGCCCTCCCGCCCATAGGGCCAGAAGTCCTTCGGGGAAATGCAATTTCGCATGAATGCTCAAGGTCCGCGAAGCCCGTTTGTGAGGACTCATCTCGCGTCGCTTGCGAAAAGACGAGAGCGCGCCTATTACGGTCATCGCGCTTTCACCACCTGTGCCGTTTCCTCTCTTGGGAAAGTGAAGAGCTCGACGAGCGCCCTCACTTTCTGACGGCTGCGCGGAAATCGCTTGGTTCTTGTTAGCTCGGCGATACCATGGAGGCTCGCCCAAAACAGTTCCGATATAATCTCTGACTTCGAGCTCTGCCCCTGAAACAACTCCAGGAGTTCGGAAAACGCGAATCGCAGCTCCGGAGGAGTAGCCGCGTCATCTGGGTTTGGCTTTGGAGAAGGCACGGAAACGGGTTAAGCGTGGAAATACGGTCGAATCGGTCGCGGCCGCATATCTGGAGTTCGCCGGGTCTTCACCCGCACTGTATGAAGTGATGTTTTCGCTCAGCCTGAGCGTACCATTCGGGTGTGTGGCACGGACATGTTCTTTTTGACTATCGGCCGTCCCGCTCTCAGATTGGCTTCACCATCTGCCGGAACCGAAATCATGTTTTTTTCACATGTTCGCCGACGCGCGGATGCCGATCTGGGGCGTCTCGGCGATCTTGTCCAATTTCTTGCTGGTCATGTTAAGCAGGAGTGGGCTGCGCTGGTTCTATTTCGCGTCGCTCTTAATGCTGATTCTGTTCGTCATTATCTATAATCGCGTGTCAAAACCAATTAATCGGCATATCCCGGTATATTCCAGGGTCGTCAGAACGTGCAGATCTTGAGGAAAGAGTCTAGCTTGCACTTGCTTTGCGATGTCGAGCTCCTGGGCAACACGGCGCGCGGCTTCGTCTCGTTCTGCCGCGGCGCGCCGCTGAGCCTCGATAGCATGTGTTACCTCGTCAAAGCTCACAAGTGAAAATGAAATTGCCGTCGAGATCCTTGAAGTGGGTGAATACTCCACCCCAAACAGGCGCCTCAATCCCAACTGCTTCTTCTCGCGACTGCGAAAACAACGGAGTCAGACTGAATTAGCCTCCAAGTGCCATCCGTCAGCGTATAGCGACATTAGCTTTAGCAAAATCTATGGTCCCAAAGAAAAGCCCCGTTTACTTCCATTTGTCCGTGCCTTCCACAATCGTCACGTAGCGATCGATTGAATCCGCTGACGGGAATGCGTGGCCTTCAATGACAAACCACGCCAATCGGAAAGAAAATGAGGAAGAGGGCTGCTCGAATGTAGTCGTAGTCTCTGTCTCACCCACGCCGAGCTGAGGATATCGCCTCGTGACCCGAGTGGCGCTATGATTCGAAGAACCTGCGATGCTACCCATCCGATTCAGAGCCGGGATTCGTGCGCGTGAGGCGCGTTTCGCAGGATCCGAACACAACAGGAGATTGCCAGGATGAGAATTCCCCATGGCGTCGTGCGCCTGATGTTCCTCTTTAGCGTCGGTTGGTTCGTCCTTTCCAGGCCAATGCTTCGGCCGCAAAGCGCTCCGGCTATCGCTTCCTTCGACATCATCATCCAGCGGGGCGTGCCGATGAAGACGCGCGATGGAGTCACACTCTACGCCGACATATATCGACCCAAATCTTCGGACAAGTTTCCGGTCATTCTGATGCGCACACCGTACGACAAGAGCGTGGGCTGGGCCGTTTCGCCGGCTTTCAAGATCGTCGCAAGGGGCTACGTTTTGATCATTCAGGACGTTCGTGGGCGCTATACTTCCGAAGGCGAATGGTATCCCTTTAAACACGAGCAGGCTGACGGCTATGACAGCGTGGAGTGGGCGGCTTCGCTCCCCTATTCGAATGGCAAGGTTGGAATGATGGGCGGTTCTTACGTGGGAGCCACGCAAATGCTTGCCGCCATCGGCGCCCCTCCGCATCTCGTGAGCATCGCGCCAGATGTGACAGCAAGTAATTATCATGATAACTGGACCTACCAGGGAGGAGCGTTTGAGCAATGGTTCGATCAGAACTGGGCCACGCAGCTGGCGCGCAACACCCTCGATCATTTGATTGATCAGAACACGGATGCCCGGGTGGGCGCGTCCACGCTTCCTCTCACCAATTATCCGGTATTCAATTTCGGCCAATTACCGGCGGAAGCCCATCTCACCACATCCATTGCACCGTATTACCTTGATTGGCTGGCGCATCCGGATTATGACGACTACTGGAAGCCGTGGTCGATTGAAGAACATTTTTCCGACATCACCGTGCCCATGCTTCAGGTGGGCGGCTGGTATGACATTTTCAGCGACGGCACGCTACGCAACTATATCGGCGTCAAAGCCCATGGAGCTACCGAGGCGGCCCGTACTCAGCAGCATCTGCTGATGCAGATCGGGGGCCATGCAGGTTTCGGCCGGCGGATTGGCGACATCGATTTCGGCCCGCATGCCTTGGAGAATCCTTACGTCGACGTGATTCTCGATTGGTACGATTACCTTTTCAAAGGCATTCACAATCAGTTCGCTACCGAAAAGCCAGTCAAGCTTTTCGTTATGGGTGTGAATGAATATCGGCAGGAGGATGACTGGCCGCCACCTCAAGCTCAGTCCGTCAAGTATTTCATTCATTCCGACGGGAAAGCCAATTCGCTGCGCGGCAAGGGTTCACTCTCTACCTCGGCACCAAAGTCCGAACCTGCAGACTCGTACGTCTACGATCCCGGAAATCCTGTTCCGACGACCGGCGGCCCATTATGCTGTGCCCAGGAACTCATGGAGCCTGGACCGCGCGATCAGCGATCAGTCGAGAACCGTGACGACGTGCTGGTGTACTCCACCGGGCCTTTAGCGAAAGATTTGGACGTCACTGGCCCGGTGAGCGCGAGTCTGTTCGTAAAGTCGTCGGCGGTGGACACGGATTTCACCGGCAAACTCGTCGATGTTGCGCCGGATGGCTTTGCGATAGATGTCGCGGAAGGGATTTTGCGCGTGCGCTACCGGGACTCACGGGAACATGCATTGCTGATTAATCCAGGCCAGACATACCAGATCACACTCGATCTTTGGTCCACCAGCAACGTGTTCCTTCGCGGGCATACGCTTCGTTTGGAAATCTCCAGCAGCAATTTCCCTCGATTTGATCGCAATCTCAACACCGGCGAAGAAATCAGATTCGGGCGCCGGTATGTTTCCGCCACGAACACGATTTTTCATGATGCGCAGCATCCATCGGCGCTGGTGCTGCCGGTAATTCCCATAACAGAAGAGCACGCACATTTCCAGTCGGCTGAACAGTCCAACCGTTAGAACACGAGGAAAGGTACTTTAGCAGCCTCGCGCCTTCCAGCTCTCGTATGGTCAAAAAACTCGGAGGTGCTGAAAAGGCGTGAGTTCCGGTCGGTGCTCGGCTTCGTCGCCAACTCGCTTCCAAAAGCCTCTGGCGCATAAAATGCAGGCTTCCCCCGCTTTCCAGATGAACAAGGAGGCCCCAGCGTCCAAATGGAACGGCCACGTTGGCTGGCATACATCACCGGAAGAGTCGATCAGGAATTGCTCCTGCGCAATGAATACCTGGCAGCCGAGAACCGCATCCTGCGCCCCAAGATCAAGGGCCGACTGCAACTGTCAGAGGGAGAGAAATCCGCTCTGGCCGAGATTGCCCGCCGGCTGGGACGCAAGGTTCTGGCCGAAGTCGCCGTGGTCACTCGGCCGATACTATTCTGCTCTGGTTTCGCAGGCTGGTGCCGCGCAAGTTTGATGGTTCGCCATTCCGACAGATCGTTGGCCGACCGCGGGTCGACCCCGCGACCGAAAATCTGATCGTCCGCATGGCGCGAGACAACCCTACGTGGGGCTACGATCGCATCGTGGGAACGCTTAGGAATCTGGGCCACACTGTGTCGGACCAGACGGTCGGCAATATTCTAAAACGACATGGGGTCGCTCCCGCGCCGCAGCGCAAGCACACTACCCGCTGCGCGACTTCATTCGGGCGCACATGGAAGTGCTAACCGGGACGGACTTCTTCACCGTCGAAGTTCTCACGCTGAAGGGATTAATGACCTACGATGTGCTGTTTTTTATTCAGCTAGAGACACGGCGGGATTCAGCTAGAGACACGGCGGGTTTGCCTGGCGGGGATAACGCCATATCCCGACCCGCAATGGATGGAGCAACAAGCCCGTAATGTGACCATGAAGGAGTGGGGATTTCTCGCGCACAGCCGCTACCAGCTGCACGATCGAAGGTCCGGCCGTGGAAGTTACCGGCGCGCAGTCCGAATCTGAATGCGTTCGCCGAGCGCTGAGGACCGAACGCATCTCGACCTTGCGAAGGACATGCCATCGGGTCGGCCGGCCGCAATTCGTCCTGCCGCTGACAGCAAGATTCGCTCCTTCCCTCGACTGGGCGGGCTGCACCACCGTTACGCTCTGGCTGCATAAATCGTGATTTCTTCTTTACCCTTACTTCGTCTGCCGTCGCTTCGTCTGCTTAGGGGCGGGAGTCGATCGGCGGCAGAACCAAGACTCGCGCCGAAATCTTGACTTTAGTTGCTAAAACGAAACGTTTGCCTTGGCGCTGAAGTTTTGAGGAACCACAGCCGTTCTAGCCAGCAGTTTCACAACTTTTTACGCCTTTTTACGGCTGTTTGACAGCTACGCTGTCCGGGCGAACTATCTTTGTTCCGGGCTGATCCAAGAAAACAAGTAAACGCTCGGATCAGGAGTCCGGGATGAAGATGAAAGCGAAACAACCCAGAAGCGCACGCAGCCGGTTGATACTGACGATGGAATTGGCTGTAATCTTACCCGCTGCCACCCTGGTCCTCCTGAGTGCCAGACACTTGCAAACCATCCAGCGTGATCGCGCGGTTGAAGCGGCCATCCAGCGCGACTTTAGTCAGGTCCTAGCCATTTCCGAAAAACAGATCAATCACAAAGCATACGAACTGATCGACGATGTTCGCAACGAATTTCCAGTGCCTGGTGAGGCCTGCAGTGAGACCCTGGATAGAATTCTCGGTGCTCATCCGTATGTTGCCCATTTGATGCTCTACGATCCCGAGCATGGATTCGTTATGCGTTCGCGGCCTGACCGGCTAAAGAATGATCCTGGTTTTCGTGATGAAGCCGAGCACGTGTCCAAGGTGATGGAGGGTTGGTGGAAACTGGAGTATGACGATTTCTCGAAGAAGCTGTCGAAAATGGATGAGAAGGGAACGCCTTATTACTTCGAGGGAGAGTGGATGCCGCGTGGCGATAAGCATGTCTATACGTCCACGGCGATTTTCCTAAGGACCGACAAAGAGACGGGAAAGGCCGCCATCGCCGCCATGACCTTTGACGGGGACTACCTGCGTGATCAATTTTTCCCGCAGACTCTCGACCAGGTTATGAGCCGCAATGTGGCCGAAGAGCAAACCGATAAGAATGCGGTGATCATGGTTCGCCCTAAGAGTGACTCCACTCCCATTGCCTACTGCACAGGGTGGGACGGCGGCAATGCCGAGGTGGAGCGCAACATGGAGAGCGTATTCCAAGGCTTGGTCCTCGGCATGAAGTTGCGTGGTACTACTCTGGCGGCTATGGGGCAGCATTTCATGCACACCAGTGTTTTGACGCTGGGCGGACTCTCGTTTCTTTTGGCCGGCGGAATTTACCTTACCTATCGCAACGTGAGCAAAGAAATGGCGCTGGCCCGGCTGAAGTCGGATTTTGTCTCCAATGTCTCGCACGAATTGCGCACGCCGCTCTCGCTGATTCGGTTGT